>ERZ887849.3369-NODE-3369-length-12079-cov-11.508816_pt1 | contig 12079 bp, 13 predicted proteins | sample MGYA00521267_ERZ887849 | MGnify/ENA primary metagenome ERZ887849 (study PRJEB32303, sample SAMEA104408601) | aquatic metagenome | biome: Brackish water; feature: Pelagic; material: water | place: Baltic Sea | collected 2014-06-06T16:11:00 | depth 2,863 m ... | reverse complement strand
GTGCGCTCAACTGTAGTGCTAACCACATAGCATACAAGTTCTTTGACAATGTATGGATTATGCCTAACCCAGGAGATGCTGGCAGTGCTGTAGGTGCTGTACTAGCACACAAGAAAACACATATAGAGATGCCGCATGCATTCCTCGGCTACAACATTGAAGGAGACTACCCAATTGAAAAACTTATTGGTGAACTCAAGAAAACGAAAATCGTGGGTGTTGCGAACGGTAGGGCAGAGTTTGGTCCTAGGGCTTTTGGTAATCGTAGCCTACTTGCTGATCCCCGTGGTGGCGATATTAAAAGCAGAGTCAACGATATTAAACAACGGCAACAGTTTAGACCCTTCGCACCAGTTGTGCTTGCCGAACACTACGATGCAAACTTTGAAGGACCTGCCAATAGTTATATGCAATTTACCTCCCGTTGCAAACATCCAGACTTGTATCCTGCCATCACCCATGTCGACGGTACATCCAGAGTCCAAGTGGTACACAACGATGGTAGCGGAATTAGAAGATTGTTAGAGCGCTGGTTTGAAACTACAGGATGTCCTATGCTGCTAAACACTAGCTTAAATATTAAAGGTAAACCAATGATAAACAACTTGACAGATGCACAAGAGTTTGCTATAATGTATAATATAAAAGTAATGACGGGCGAAATATGAGTACTAGACAAAACACAGACTATGGATACGATATACAAAAGGTATATCTAGAAATGATGATGAGTGATGCTGAAAGCTTTGTTCGTTGTCAGGCAGTCTTTGATCCCGAGGCATTTGATAGACGACTACAAGAAGGCGCAAAGTTCTTAACTGAATATGTTAGCGAACATAACGCACTACCTACATTTGATATGATTAATGCTGCAACCAAAGCTGACTTAAAAGATCCAGGGCAACTACAAGAGAATCATTATGACTGGTTGCTTGCAGAGTTTGAAACGTTTAGTAGACACAAGGCATTAGAAGCAGCTATTCTCAAAAGTGCTGACTTGCTTGAAAAGGGTGACTATGGTAGTTGTGAGGATCTAGTAAAGAAGGCTGTACAGATTGGTTTACAAAAAGACTTGGGCACAGACTACTGGGCAGATCCTAGAACTAGACTAGAAAGTATTAAGAGTACAAACGGACAAGTAAGCACAGGCTGGGCAGCTATGGACAAGAAATTGTTTGGTGGGTTCAACAGAGGTGAGCTTAACATCTTTGCAGGTGGTTCGGGTGCAGGCAAGAGTTTGTTCCTTGCTAACATTGGTGTTAACATGGCCGAGAAAGGTATGAACGTTATGTACCTTACACTCGAGCTTGCAGAGAGTTTAGTTAGTATGCGTGTTGACAGTATGGTCACTGGTATTCCAACTCGTGATGTGTTTAAACAGATTGATGATGTTGAAATTAAAGTACGCATGATAGGCAAGAAAAGCGGAGCGTTCCAAGTTAAGTATATGCCAAGCGGCAAGACAGCAAACGACATTCGCAGCTATATCAAAGAGTATGAAATTAAAACTAGTAAGAAAGTAGACGTGCTACTAATTGACTACTTAGATCTACTCATGCCAGCAAGTATGAAGGTGAGCGCAGAGAACTTGTATATCAAAGACAAATATGTAAGTGAAGAACTGCGTAACTTGGCAATGGAATTACAGTGTGTATTTGTAACAGCGGCGCAGTTGAATCGTGGAGCAGTTGAAGAAATTGAATTTGATCACTCGCATATCTCAGGTGGACTGTCAAAGATTCAAACAGCAGATAACGTGTTTGGTATCTTTACAAGTAGAGCAATGAAAGAACGAGGACGATATCAAATCCAACTAATGAAGACTCGTAACTCAAGTGGCGTAGGACAAAAGATTGATCTAGGGTTTGATATTGACACCTTGCGTATTATAGACTGTGACGAAGATGAAGATGACAGCTATAACAGTGCAGGTGGTAGTGGAGCAAGCTCAATAGTTAATTCACTCAAGCGTAGCAACAGTCAGTTAGATCAACCGACAGATATGCCTAACGAAGGAAAGCCTGTTGGAAAGATTCGTGCTGAGACAGATAGCACTAAGTTAAGAGCATTTCTTAATAATTTGTCCGAGGACTAGTTCTTAGTATTTCTTCAGCATCTAATAGATAGTTTCCAGAATCATTGACTAGACGCACACGAGGCTCCCAATCAACTGCTCCGCCAACTTTTGATTCGCGTAAACTAGCAGCATATTCTATACTACGGTTGTGAGCTTCTTGTATATTCATACAACCTTTACCTGCACCTATTTCGGTTTGCAGGTATTGTGTTTGTTGTTTATTTGCTCGTTTGCTCCAGGACTGTATTAGGTAATAAGGTTTTATCTTCATACTTATACTTATTAGGATAAATATTGAAAAGGATCAAGTATGAGTATACCAAAAAGGTCAATAAGACTTCAAAAAAGATCAACTAACAGTCTAAACGTTCTTTCCGGTGCTAGCGGAGAAATCTTTTATGATGCAGCTAACGGCACATTGCGCCTCTATACAGACAATGCCGGTGATCGTGCTATTATGGCTACTAGAGATTGGGTTACTGATCAAATAGGAATTACTGGATTTGACGGTGACTATAATAGCTTATCTAACTTACCTGACTTACCTGTTGTTCCTGCAACAGTAAGTAGTTTTACAAACGATGCGGGATACATCACTGTTGCTGAAGTTCCTGATATAGATATTACTACTATTGATAATATAGGTGATGTTGATACTAGTTCTAGTGCGCCTACAACAGGACAGTTATTAGAATACAATGGCGCCAATTGGGTTAATAGTACAGTATCAGGATTTGCAGATACTAATACAACTTATGTACTAGCAAGTGCAGTGGACTCAACTCTGCTAGGAATAGACTTAACCTTAACAAATATAGATGGCAACATTGATACTGTAAACTTTGTCCCAGGTACAGGTATAGCTTTAACTGCTTCTGGCAATGATCAAATTACAATTGCTAGTTCAGTTACACTTGCCCAATTAACCGACACATCTATAACTACACCACAGGATGGTCAAACCTTAACATACAGTAGCGGCAGTTGGCTCAATTCTGTACCCGCCGCAAGTGGTGTTGCACTTACTGATTTAAGCGTAACAGAACAATCAGCAGCAGCTGGAGGTGCCCTAGCGTATGATAACACAACTGGTGCTTTTACATATACGCCGCCGGACTTAACTAGTTTTGTAGATCTAACAAGCCTTTCAATCAACAGCTCACCTGCTTCGGGATCAGGTAGTTTACAATACGATAATACTACCGGCATATTTACTTTCCGACCTGCAAATTTATCAACTTATGTAGAACTAGGTGATCTTAGTGTATCTGCACAAGCTGCTTCAGGAAGCGGATCACTAGTATACGACAACAGCACCGGCGTATTTACATATACACCACCAGTTGCTGGAGGTGACATAGTTAATGATGTAACACCGCAACTAGGAGGCAATCTAGATATAAACGGAAATAACATTACTGGCACAGGCGACATTAGTATAACCGGTGATGTTACAGCAGATAGTTATGCATTAACTACTCCCGGAACTCCAGTAATAACAAGTGCAACTACAATTACACTAAATTCACCAGACGGTACTACAATTACCAACGGTACAAATGGTGTACTTATTGATGCAGGAGACATTGTACTAGACAACAACTTATACCTAGGAACAGCAAGTCAAGCACTACCTAATCCGGCCGTTGGAAACTATGTAGGTATAACATTAAATACAGACGGTAGTATACAGGCTACTCGTAACACCTCAGATGTAGGTAATGCTATTATCTATACTAACAAGAACGGCAACGTCGGTGAACACATACAAATTCGCCGCCCTGGGTTTGGTGGGCCACAAAGAGTTGGAGCAATTGGTGAGTCAGCTACTGGCAACCAATTAGGCATCTTTAATCAAACTAGCGTTGAAGTAGCTAAGACTGGTGAGCTAGGTGTTGTGTTTGGAAGTTACACAACTACAGAAAGAAATCTTGCTACAGCTACAGCAGGTGAAGTAATTTTTAATACAACTGATACTAAACTTCAAGTATGGTCAGGTGCAGCTTGGATTGACGCAGCATTGCCTAGCAGTGGCATTGGCATTAACTTTTTAAGTGATGTTGACACAATATCTTCTACACCTGCAACTGGTAATGTTCTAAAATGGGACGGAGCTAAATGGGCCCCAGGAGTTGATGCAACTTCAGGCGGTGGCGGCCTTGATGCTGATACACTTGACGGACAAGACGGCTCGTACTACTTAAACTATAACAACTTTACAAACACTCCTAGTGTTCTTGCACTAACAAGTTTAAGTGTAGGAAACGAACTTACTGCAAGTGGTGATGGAGCAATATCATATGATGATAGTACTGGTGTTTTTCGTTATACACCGCCAGATCTAAGTACATATCTTACTAGTGTTCCTGCACAATCTTTTGCAAGTTTAACAGGCAAACCTACTACACTATCAGGATACGGTATTACTGATGCACAAGCAACTTTAGTAAGTGCTACTAATATCAAAACAATAAACAGTACTAGTATACTTGGCACCGGTGATATTACTATTACTGCCGGTGATCCAGATCAAAACTTGTGGGCAACTATAGCAGGTGACACTGGAACTACTACAGCAAACACTATTATTGATTCACTTACAATTGCAGGCGGCGCAGACATTACAACTAGTGTAGCAGGAGACATTCTAACAGTTGCGTTCTCAGGAACAATACCGGCAGACGTTAGTGAGCTTACAGATACTACTAACTTACTAGACGGACCAGAACGTTTTGCAGCAATTACACAACTACTAGTTACCAACAATTTTTCTAGTGCATACTTAATCAACAATCAATACAGTGGAAACAATCCTACAGTGTATGCTATAAGCGGAACAACAATTGCATTTGAACTAGACTGTGACGGACACCCATTTATGATTGAAACATCAGGCGGCGCACAATTTGATACAGGATTGATACACATTGCTGACAACGGTACTAAGACAACCGGTGCCGGTGCCCAAGGCAAAGTTAGCGGCATACTATACTGGCAAATACCAGCAGCTACTACAGGTAACTATGCATACCAATGTAGTTTCCACAGTGTCATGCGTGGCACTATAACAATCAAAGATATAGCAACACTATAAGGCAAGAACATGGCAACTATTGAAAATTACGAATATACAATCGAAGACGGCGCAACAAGAACTATAGACGGAGTTGATATTAGACTCAAGTGTATTACAATTAATAATACCGACACTGGGCAAACTGTGCGTATAAATGATATTACAAATGTAATTGAACGGGCAGACTGGTTAAAGATTGCATATACAGAAGCTGCGAACACACTAACAGACACTCCTAACTGTTGTCTAACAGGACAAGTAGAGTGGGTTGACTGAAACTAATGGAAAAAGAATATACTGTAATAGCAAACACTAGAGAAGACTTGCCCGCACTCGAAGCAGAGATTACTGCATCTAGTGGAGCAGGCCCCATACCCAATCGTAGTGTAGATGTTGCTAACCCAAGACTAGGATCTAAAATCCAAACACACTTTATGCTCACGGACGAAGAAGCAGAAGAACTACGCAGTGATCCTAGAGTTAGGGGTGTAGAGATACCCCCGGAGCAGCGTGATGATGTTAGCATTGGCGTTAGGGGAAGACAGTATGCAAATTTTGATAAAAATGTCAACAACGACACATTTGTAAATTGGGGGTTGCGTAGATGTGTCGAAACTACAAACGTATACAGCAATGGCAACTCTCCACCTGACGACAAATATATATATGCATTAGACGGCACAGGAGTAGACGTTGTAATTCAAGACAGCGGCATAGACCCCTTACACCCTGAATGGAAAAGTATACACCCTGAAGTAATCGATACCGTAACATCAAGCACAAACTTTGGCTGGTTTGATCTCCAATTATCATCGCCAGATAGATATACTACACTTACTAATGACTATTCTCTTACTTCAAATTTGTTCCAGGATACTAATTATACAAAGTATCTTAATAAACCGTTTACTATAAAAATTACTGATAGTAATACAGGTACTACAACAGAGTTACTAAAAAACTTTAATGGATTTATGCCAGGTGATGGCGCCGAGCCCGTTCTTGGCGGCTTTATGATATTAACTTCAAATGGCAGGATAGTAATCGAATCAACTACGTTTGATCTTACTAGTATTGCAAATCAAAACGGAACCATCGAATTATCAATACCTGCAGGTACTAGTAGATTAGAAGAAATTGATTGGTACACTGCTAGCGGAATAACTGGAACACAAAGTGCAAATCATTATAGAGACGCAGACGGTCACGGAACCCACTGCGCAGGAATTACAGCAGGTAAAACATACGGGTGGGCTAAGGGCTCTCGGATATATTCACAGAAAGTTTCAGGATTAGAAACATTATCTGGATCAGACGGAACTGGTATTTCTATTAGTAATGTGTTTGATACTATACGACTTTGGCATAATTCAAAATTAGAAAGTCGTCCTACAGTAGTAAACATGAGCTGGGGGTACGGATTTTCCACATCAGCAACACCAACTGGCGGAACTTATAGAGGAACTCCCTGGACATATGTATCACAAACAAATACACAGTTATGGGACGACTATGGTATTGTTAGTCCATCTGGATTAACTAGAAGATTGCCCTCACAGATAATATCAGTTGACGCAGAAATAGATGATATGATCGCTGACGGAATACACATATGTCTAGCAGCAGGCAACGACTTTTACAAAGCTGATGTTGCAGCAGGCGCAGACTATGATAATTTTGTAACCATTAGCGGCGGCAATAGATTTTATCATCGCCCAGGATCTCCTTACAGTACAGGCGCATTTTTTATAGGCAATATTAACACTAGTACTATTGCAGATGGCGGCAATAATCTAGACAGTACAGCAAATTCTAGCAAGCGTGGACCAGCAGTAAACATGTGGGCACCTGGCTCTTCGATTATGAGTACTACTAGTCGAGACCGGTCAACTGTGTACAACAGTAACTCATATACATATCCTGGAGATCCTGCGTTTGAAATTATGTCAATTGGAGGTACTTCAATGGCAAGTCCTCAAGTTTGTGGAGTAATTGCTCTGCATCTTCAACAATTGCCAACGGCTACTCCACAAGAAATACTAACACGATTGATCGATGATTCGTATCCAACTATGTATACTACTGCTAATAACGATAGCGACTATAGAGGATACAGTTTATTAGGAAGCCCTAATCGTGTGTTGTTCAATCGCTATAATATAGATCCTGTCCGTATTCAAGGTAACACTAGCATATTAGAATTTATAAAAATGTCAACTACATCATAAGGAAATAAAAATGTCCAAAAGAGTCCCCAGTCAGATATATGCAATACAGGCATACTCAAAAATAAACAACAAGCTCAAGCAGGAATTTGATCAGGATGCATTAATTGCTCCTTACAAGCACACAATAGATGAACGCGAAGCCAGAATGAAGGCAGAAAGCCTAGCAGCTAGATTAAATAAAACTAAGCATCAAGGCGCAACTGATTGGGTGGCACGCTATCCTCTACAAGATTATAAACCATCAGGACTTGTAAGAGCAGCACAGATCCGCAGTCCACGCACAAATAAATAGGAAAGAATACAAATGTCATTATCAGTAACAGTACACGGTATAGCAACAAGCGCAGGCGTAAATCAAAACGGCCGTTGGGCAACAGCAGATATCACAACCATAGACGGAACAGATATAATAGTGTATACTTTTCCTGCAACAATAGATTATGCATTTACATCAATTAGTATTTGCAATAGAGCAGCTACGCCAACACTACCTGTTAGCATGGCCATTGCACAAAGTAATACTCCACTGGACAGCGAATTCATCGAGTGGCAAACTGTTATAATTCCTAAAGGTGTACTAGAACGCACACAACTATTAGTACAGCCAGATGATAGAATAATTGTTCGAGTAGGTCCATAAGCCAAACAAGCGCGAAGCGCCCAGCGCCAGATTATTCAAGAAGCCGCGAAGCGGTTGTGCGCAAAATTTTAACACCATTAAACTAGTCAGTTTATTAATCAACACACACAGGCGTGTAAGCAGGATTGTCACACAGTATTAACACTGCTAACATTCTATCCCTATCCGACTCACACAGTATACAATCTACACTAGACTGTGAAGTGTGGATGCCTCGTAAGAATAAATCTATTGTGGCCGCATAGGTTATTGACTCTTGTGCAAGCAAACTAATTGGTTGTGGGTCAAATACAAGTTTGAGTTCATACATATCTATTGGTGTCTTAGACCTTATATAAGCGTCATACAGCGTATTCTATACAGTGCAGTAGTATGACAGCGCATTGTGTGTACACACGCTCAATAGCGCAAACAAAGCACTTTTAGCGTAAACACACAGTTACTAGTATATAGTTATGTTGTACACAGCCTGTAAACAGTCTGACAGCTCATTCGCTGCTAGCTCACTCACTGTAGATGAGAACTGTAGAGAAAAGGGTACTAGCGTAGTAGAAAAAAACTTGCGCAAAAAATTTTGAACCTTGATTGTATATAGTGAAGAAGTTTTGCATAGCAAAAGATCAATTTGCTGTACACAGTAAGAGAAAGGGTATGCGGGATCTTAAAAAATTGTTGCGCAGTTTTTTAGGGTCAAGTACTTACAGAAGTGAGGTGGTGATTTGTAGCCACTCCATTTTTAAAAGTGTGCCGTTAAGCGTTAAGCTAAGTGTTTGATTTTATTATATATATAGTCTCCGACCCCCCACCTACCCCTCGAGAAATATTTTTTTTATTTTATTATTATTCAAAAGAAAAAAGGATTATATTTCTATAATCCCTTTCCCTTCTCCACGTTCGGTTTCCCCTCACAAACGTTAGTCCTCTAGTTGTATGCTAGGTTGCTGTCTACCCTACGTAGCACAGCACCCCCTAGTGGGTATAGCTATGCAGCCAGTGCAGTAAGCATGCTGGCTGTTACCTTCCAGCGTCCTTGTGTGGGGCTGTCTACTAGTACAGTCTTAATGTTGACCTTGCGTACTGTGCCTACCACAGTGCGTCCACCCTTGCCTGTGAACTGTACAGTATCACCTACTGTGAAGCTGCGTGTAGCTGTACGAGCCAGCGCTGTCTGACGCAGCTTGACTGCTTCTATTACCTTGTTAAGCTCTGCTCTATCGCAACGTGCTACTTGGTCTAGTACTGTATTAATCATTGTCATATGTATTGCCCTTGTGTTTGTTTGTGTGTTTAGTATAACATCTATTTGATGTGTGTCAACCTCTTAGGCTGCTATAATGTAAGCCGGCTTTGATGCATCTGCTCTAAGCTCTACGGGTATGCTGTTAGGCATGTATGTGTAAGGCTTGTTCCATGCTGTACCAATAGTGATATCAGTGTAGTGGCTACGGCTAAAGTAGTCAGTCATTGAATCATCATTACAGAAGTACTTAGGACCTTTCATTGCATCTAGTAGTTCATTAAGGAATGCACGTTGGATACCTGCATAGTGTTGATCGATCCAGTATACATTTACATCTTCGTAAGCGTCACGGATGTCAAAGTCAATAGCGCCTGACTTGATCTTAACACATAGTGTTGAATGGTTGCGGATTGAAATGCTAGCCTTCATGTCGTACTTCTTAAGTACAGCACGGATTGCTGGTGCTAGTTCTTTTTTGTCTGCTTGTGAAACATATGCCATTTGTAGTACCCTCTACGTTTGTTAATGTATATACAGTATAGCACCTGAGCGCTATACTGTCAACCTCTTTATGGATAATATTCGTAAATTTTTACGCTTGGATCTAGTTGGATAAGTTCAGCACACACCTTGTTGAGCTTGCGGAGTTTACGCATTGCTTCAGCTTGTGATATCTCTCCATCACAGTGTAGGTTCTCAGGTGATAGTTCACCGTCCAGTGTTTGTGCAATCTGTACACGATGCATGTCGTTGTTGATGTCCATCGGAGCCATACCAAAGATAGCGTTCCATTGGTTCTTGTTATCTACATATGCTTTTAAGTTTTTCATTGTGTGCCCTTGTTTTGTTAATGTATATACAGTATATGATCACTCTGCGGATATGTCAACCTTTTTTGGCAAATTAAATTAAAAAAAAGCCCTAGCATTGGACGAGGGCACATCCAGCTAGGGCCTTTCAATCGTAGTATGTAGAGTGAGGGCACACTCTAATTCTACTACCTTAGCACCTTACAGCTCTTGTTGGCTGCTTCGGTGTTCGAGCTAGTTCGGACGAGGGCACATCCTACATCTAGCTCTATGTTGGACAGCACCACAGGGTGTGCTGCTGTCCTTACTGATCAGCGGAGCGTTATGCTCGACGCATCACAGTATTCTCTGCCATTGCTTCCCACTTGGTAGGAAATGCTACGGCTAAGTCTGCAATCTTTAGTACTGTACGCAGTGACAGTTCACGCAGCTTGTCTTTATTAATATCGATGAATTCCATAATCTCTTCTTTGACTTCATCGTTGATCTTGTATGCATCCAACATACCGTCTCTGGTTACTTGATTGATACGCAACATTTTCTCACGGTCTGTATCAATAGTTAGATCCATGTAGTGACAGCGCGACTCGAGTGCTTCCAAGTGCTCACGCAGCTTACCTTTGACTTTATCAAACTTCAAGTTAGTGATAAAGATTGCGCTTGCTTCAAACTTAAAGCTATCTGGTACACCTTCGTTACGCAGCTTGAATGAATCTGTATTCCAATTAATAGTTCTAGTCTTCTTAGAGTCTAGCGCAGCTTTAAGAATGTTCAAGCTTAGTTCATCGTTGAAGATACTATCGCAGTCATCGAACACCACTACCTTGCCTTTGTCTGCGTTCTTGAACAGCTTGCAGTAGAGTCCAATTGCACTCATAGCGCCTTTGATTACTTCGTGTGTCTGTCGTCCGCCTAGGCTCTCCATCAATGCATAACGATCTAGTACTTGCTCAACACCGTGTGACTTACCAACACCTGGCGGGCCACTTACGATCATTGCTCGAACATCACCTTTGCGCACTGCCTTGGTCATGTCACCTAACATGTCAAAGCGTTCACGGATACGGTCTACTGTCTCCTCATCTGTTTCTTCAATGTCAGCAGTTGCTTTGGTTGTTGCTGTGTAGCATGCAGCATCGCTAACAGTGATCTTAATATTACGATCTGGAAAGCCTGCAATTGCACGACCGTCTACTGTTACATAGCCGCCCTTGGCTCCTACTTTAAATTCTTCTACTAGTGGAAACACCATACCATTTAGGTCTACGTCTTTGCCACGGATCTTATATGTGCCTTCTTTAATCATAACGTTTGTCATGTGCAATGCCCCTTGCGTTTGTTAACTTATATACAGTATACTAGTCTTTGCGCTCGATGTCAACCTTTTTATTTGCAAAGTCAACAATTAATTTACGTTCAGCAGCATCAAAGTCTTTTTCAGCTGCACCAAAGGTAGCACCTACTGTGGTCAACATATAACCTACGTGGCTCAGATCATTTAGCATACGCAGCCCATCGTCGGTGACCATCTTCAAGCCATGCAGCTTACCGTACTCTTCACTCCAGTCCATCATGCTGCGACCTAGGTCTGCTAGTTTCTTTTGTTCTTTTGTTGCTTCAAAAAATGTTGGTTGCATATTATTTGCCCTTTTGTTTAAGACTGCTTGTAGCTTGCTAACACACCTATCAACACTTCCTCCCTCACCTAGCCTTATTGACATTGCTAGTTACGTTTGGTTGCTACTTGTGTGCAGCTAAAAACAGTCTTTGTTTTGTTTAACTTATATACAGTATAGCATCTATTTGCTATGTGTCAACCCCTAATTTAAATTAATTTGGAAGTTTACCATTCCAGTCATCACATGGATCATCGTACATACTGTTCTCCTTGTTGCCCTATACATATACTATAGCATAGAGCAACACAGTTGTCAACCCCTAATTTAATTATTTCTTGCTACCAATGTCTTTGATACAAGGGTGGCGCATTGTGGTACATCCATAACATT
>ERZ887849.3368-NODE-3368-length-12080-cov-10.858129_pt1 | contig 12080 bp, 13 predicted proteins | sample MGYA00521267_ERZ887849 | MGnify/ENA primary metagenome ERZ887849 (study PRJEB32303, sample SAMEA104408601) | aquatic metagenome | biome: Brackish water; feature: Pelagic; material: water | place: Baltic Sea | collected 2014-06-06T16:11:00 | depth 2,863 m ... | reverse complement strand
GAAAGAAAAGAGCCAAGACCAGCAACTGTTGAGCATGCAGAATGGCAAGCTAAAATGAACGAAGTTTCAAATTTAGCAGAAATTATTATTGGTAAACAAAGACATGGGCCAACAGGTAATGTCATGCTTGAATTTGAGGCAATGTTCACCAAATTTAAAGATACTCAAAATAGTTAAATTCCAATATAAAAGAGCTAAATGTTTGCTCATTTGTATCAAAACTCAATATTAAAAAATCCTAGATCAATTCTAATTTTACTGATTTTAGCATTACTTGGTTTTGGCTATTATTCTAAGGATTTTAGATTGGATGCTTCATCAGAAACTTTATTAATTGAAGGAGATCCTGATCTTGCTTACTTAAAAGAAGTAACCGAAAGATATGGTTCTAAGGAATTTTTGATACTTACTTATACCCCAAAAGAAGGGATGATAAGTGACACCTCGGTTAATAATCTTTTAAGTTTAAAATATAAAATTCAAAGTTTAGATTGGGTTGATAGTGTAATCACCCTTCTCGATATCCCTTTATTAGATAATTCAGACGCCCCTCTCCAAGAAAGATTGGAAAGCTTTAAAACACTTAAAGATGAAGAGGTTGATAAAGCTAGAGGTTTTAAGGAAATTCTCAATAGCCCAGTATTTAGAAACTTTGTCATAAGTGAAGATGGAAAAACTAGCGGTATCATAGTTAATATAAAACCAAACAAGGAAATAGAAGATATCCAAAATAAATCTAAGGAAGAGTTAGAGGCATACAAAGATTTAATCAAAAAACAAAATCATGAAAATATTTTGGAAATTAGAGATGTAATTAAAAGTTACGAAAATACAGGAAAAATTTTCTTAGGAGGTATCCCAATGATTGCAGATGACATGATGTCATTTATTAAAAGTGATATCATCGTATTTGGTTTAGGGGTTCTGCTATTTATAATTGCAACCTTATGGTTTGTTTTTAGAAAATTAATTTGGATCATTGTTCCAATTAGCAGCTGTTTCTTTTCGGTTGTAATTATGATGGGTCTTTTGGGTTTACTAGGCTGGAAGGTTACGGTGATCTCATCAAATTTTATTGCCTTAATGTTAATACTAACTATGGCAATGAACATTCATATCAGTACTCGTTTTTTACAACTTAAAAATGAATTTCCTAATAAAGATAATTTAGAAATTTTATCTGTAACTACAGGTAAAATGTTTTGGCCAATACTTTATACAGTTCTTACAACCATATTTGCATTTTTATCTTTAATATTTAGTGGAATAAAACCTATTATTGATTTTGGTTGGATGATGACGTTTGGATTGATTACCTCATTCATTATTACTTTTACTTTACTGCCTACTCTTTTGAATTTTGCACCTAGCAAAAATATATCCATAAAAAAAGAGGAGAGCTCAAAAATAACTTCATTTTTTTCACAGGTTTCTCAAAGTAATAGAAATGTTGTTTTAATTACAACTGCTGTCGTCATTATATTGAGCGTTATCGGTATTAGTCGGCTTGAAGTAGAAAATAGTTTTATAAATTATTTTAATAAAAATACAGAAATTTATAAAGGGATGAAACTCATCGATGAAGAATTAGGCGGAACTACACCTCTAGAAGTTATTTTAAAATTCCCAAATAAAGAAAAAGTCAAATCAGAAGAAGATGACGACTTTGAAGAATGGGAAGATGATGACTCAAGTAATGATGAAAAATATTGGTTTACAAAAGATAAAATAGATAAAATAACATCAATACATAATTATTTAGATGGTTTGCCAGAAATTGGCAAAGTATTGTCTTTTTCTTCAATTATTAATATTGCTACTCAACTTAATAACAATAAACCTTTAGGGACTTTAGAAATGGGTGTGCTTTACTCAAAAATTCCCCAAAGTATTAAATCTCAAATAATTGATCCTTATATTTCTATTAAAGATAATGAAGCTAGAATTAGTTTAAGAATAATTGACTCGCAAGAAAATCTTAGAAGAAATGATTTAATAAATAAAATTAATAATGATTTAAAAAATAAATTCAAATTAGATGAAAGTGAATATAAATTAGCAGGAGTTTTAATTCTTTTTAACAATTTGCTTCAAAGCTTATTTAAATCTCAAATTTTAACTTTAGGATTAGTCATGATTGGTATTTTGGCAATGTTTATAGTTTTATTTAGAAACATTAAACTGGCCTTAATTGGAGTTGTGCCAAACTTTATTGCTGCTTTTTTTATACTTGGCATTATAGGATTACTAGGAATTCCACTAGACATGATGACAATTACTATCGCAGCAATCACTATAGGAATAGCTGTGGATAATAGTATTCACTATATCTATAGATTTAAAGAAGAGTTTAAAAAAATTAAAAATTATGAAAAAACAATGAATGAGTGTCATGCAACTGTTGGTGTAGCTATATTAAATACATCTATTACAATTGTTTTTGGTTTTTCAATTTTAGTTTTATCAAAATTTATACCAACAATTTATTTTGGACTGTTTACTGGTTTGGCTATGATGCTAGCAATGATTTCAGTTTTAACTTTACTCCCTTCATTAATTTTGATGTTTAAACCATTTGGAAAATAGAATTAATGCTTGATGCAATTAAAGATTTTTTTTTAGAAACATCTATTATTGACATCTCTTATTTAGTCATAACAATTTTATCTTTAATAAAATGTTCAAAAAAAGGTTTTGTGCTTAGTATCTTAGCAATGGCAAAATGGTTGTTAGCTTACATCATAACATTAATATTATTCCCTAGAGTTAAACCTTATCTAAAAGACATTATTGATAACGACTATGTCCTTGATGTTGGATTGGGTATCTCAATATTTGTTGTAGTAATATTTTTAATATTAATGATTAATAAAGGAATTAGTAAAGCGGTAAGCTATTCTGGTCTTGGAAGTTTAGATACTGTATTTGGATTCTTTTTTGGATTTATAAGAGCTTATATTATTTCAGTATGTTTATTCTCAGCAATACATATTGTATATAACTCAGATAAATGGCCTATAAACGCAGATAAATCATACGTCTTTCCATACTTAGAAAAAGGTAGTAATTATCTCATAAAAGAATTTCCTAATGAAAAAACATATCAAGATTCTAAAGAAAAAATTGAAGAACTTTGATCCAAAATTAAAAGAAGAGTGTGGGGTGTTTGGCATCAGCAATATAACTGACGCTTCTGCTTTAGTGGCTCTAGGTTTGCATGCACTACAACATCGAGGTCAAGAAGGTTGTGGGATCGTGACTTTTGATGGTGAAAAATACTATTCTGAAAAACGATTTGGCTTAGTTGGAGATAACTTTAATAAGGAAAAAATTCTTAATAACCTTCAAGGTAACTATGCTATTGGTCACAATAGATATAGCACTACCGGCAGTAATACTTTACGAAATATTCAGCCATTCTTTGCAGATACAAATGCAGGGGGTATTGGTGTTGCTCATAATGGCAATCTAACTAACTCAATCACTTTAAGAAATAAATTAGTTCAAGATGGTGCAATTTTTCACACTACTTCAGATACAGAAACAATTGTTCAATTAATAGCTAAATCAAAAAGAGTAAAAACAATAGATAAAATTGTGGATGCAATATTTCAAATTCAAGGTGGCTATGCATTAGTGATGCTTACTCAAACTTCATTAATTGGGGTGAGAGATCCTTTTGGAATAAGGCCACTAGTTATTGGAAAATTAAAAAATAGCTATGTACTTGCATCAGAAACTTGTGCACTTGATATAATTGGTGCAAAATTTATTAGAGAAGTTGAAAATGGTGAAATAGTCTTGATCGAAAATGATAAATTAACTAGCATCAAACCCTTCCCGCCTAAAAAAGTAAGACCTTGTGTATTTGAATACATTTATTTTGCAAGACCTGATAGTATTTTAGATGGCAAAACTGCGTATGAACATAGAAAAAATTTAGGAATAGAGCTTGCTAAAGAAAATAATGTTGAAGCTGATATTGTGGTGCCTGTTCCAGACTCAGGTAATGCTGCTGCATTAGGATTCGCACAACATCTTGGAAAAAATTTTGAACTTGGTTTAATTCGAAATCATTATGTTGGTAGAACTTTTATTGAACCTAGTCAAAAAATTAGAAGTCTTGGAGTTAAATTAAAATTAAATGCAAATAAGACTGCGATCAAAGATAAAGTTATAATCTTAATTGATGACTCGTTAGTTAGAGGTACAACTTCTCACAAAATTGTAAAAATGCTTTATGATGCAGGTGCTAAAGAAGTCCATGTTAAAATCGCTTGTCCAGAAATAAGGTACCCAGACTTTTATGGTGTAGATACACCAACTAAAAAAGAGCTATTAGCAGCCAATAAAAATAATGATGAAATCTGTGAATACATTGGCGCAAAGTCTCTTAAATTTTTATCTTTAGATGGATTGTATAGAGCCATCGGTTTTAAAAATAGAAATGAAAACTATCCGCAATTAACGGATCATTATTTTACAGGAGATTATCCAGTAAAACCAATTGATGAGCTTGGGGATAGTAAAGTAACTCAATTATCTCTATTAAGCTCAGCATCAAATAATTAAATATGAAGACTGTTAATTTTACACAAATGAAAGATGGTACTAAAGATGAATATTTACTGCTCGATGAATATGAGCAAGATTATATTAATGGAACTGCTGATAGAATTTTAAACTTTATGAAAGGCCTCACTTCTACGCTTGAAGGATATAAAATTACCAGACTAGAGCATTCCCTTCAAACAGCAACTAGAGCTTTAAAAGATGGTGCTGATGAAGAAATGATAGTAGCCGCTTTACTTCACGACATAGGCGATGAGCTCGCACCATTAAATCATTCGGAATATGCTGCGGCAGTATTAAAACCTTATGTCAGCGAAAAAACTCACTGGATTGTAGAAAAACATGGAGAATTTCAAATGTATTATTTTGCTCATCATTTAGGAAAAAATAAAAATCAAAGGGAAAAATATAAAGATCATAAGTACTATCAAGAAGCTATAGATTTTTGTGAAAAATGGGACCAAGCTTCTTTTGACCCTAATTATGAAAGCTTACCCTTAGAAAAGTTTGCACCCATGGTAAAAAATGTTTTTTCAAGAAAACCATATTCTTTGCTTAACAGCAATTAATAAACTAAAATTAAAAATCAATGATTAATAAAAAAGAACAAATAATCGATTACTTCAAATCTGGGATTAAGGAGAGCAAAAAATTCAAGATTGGAATTGAACATGAAAAGTTTCTGTTTGATTTAAACAGTAATAAAAGAATTGATTATGTAAAGATTAAAGAAATGTTTTCAGCTTTAGCTGAATTTGGTTGGAAACCTATTTTAGAAAAAAATAATATTATTGGACTTAATAAGGATGGAAAAAATATAACTCTTGAACCAGGTAATCAAATTGAACTTTCTGGAGATCAGCTTAATAATATTCATGAAGCGTGTGCAGAATCTCAAGATTATCTTTTTGAATTAAGACAGGTTTCAAAAAAATTAAATATAAAAATTGTTAGTGCAGGCTTTGATCCTATCTCTAAATTAGATGAGATTCCAAATAATCCAAAACAAAGATATGAGCTAATGACCAAAGATATGCCCAAAGGAGGTCAATTAAGTTTAGATATGATGTATAGAACATGTGGTACACAATTAAATGTTGATTACAATTCTGAAGAAGATTTTATTAAAAAATTTAAACTTGTTAATTCTATTGTACCCATATCAATTGCTTTATTTGCAAACTCATCAATAGTAGAAAAAAAAAATAGTAATTATTTATCTTATCGTTCGAAAGTTTGGCAAAATACTTCAAGGGGAGGATTGCCAAAATTATTTTTTGAAAATTTAAATTTTGAAAAATATGCAGATTTTATAATTAATTCTTCAATGTTATTTATTGAAAATGAAAAAAACTATATCTCAGGGCAAAAATATACCTTTAAAGATTTTATGGAAGGCAAAATTACTGAAATCGGAAATAGGTTGCCTACTGAAAATGATTTAACCACTCACCTTTCAACAATATTTACTGAGAATAGATTAAAAAAATATATTGAGTTAAGATCTATGGATGCCTGTGGATGGGACTGTTTATGTTCAGGACCAGCTTACAATTTAGGCTTGTTATATGGTAATATTGATGAAGCGTACGACTTAATATCTAAATGGGATAAAGATAAAATTATAAATGCTTATTTAGAAGCGCCAAAAAAAGGTTTTAATACTCAACTTATGGGTAAAGATCTTTTGCATTGGTCACAAATTCTTTTAAATCTTTCAAAAAAAGGTCTCGAAAAAAGAGATATCCTTAATAAATCTGGTGACAATGAAACTAAGTTTTTAAAACATTTGCAAAAATTAATTGATAATAAGACCACAAATGCAGATCATATGATTAGTAAATTTTCAAAAAATGAAAATTTAGATGAATTATATGACAACTAAAATTGTAGCTATTCAAGGAAATCATCCTTCAAAACTAAATCCTATAAGCGATACAAGTATTTTTTTAGCTTATGAAATACAAAAAAATTATAAAATTTTTTATTATGAGCCTAAAAATTTATCCATTGTTAATGGAAAAGTAATTGCCAAAGGTTTTTTCATAAAATTTAATTACACTACAAAAAGTTTTTACAAAATTATTAAAAGTCAAAAAATTGATCTTTCTCACTGTAAATTTATATTAATTCGCCAAGATCCCCCTTTCAATCTAGAATATATTTCAACGACTTACATATTAGATACAATAAAAGATAAAGTTAAAATTATTAATAACCCTACCGCAATTAGGAATGTTTCTGAAAAGTTGTATTCTGCAAGATACCAAAAATTTATGCCTTATACTTTATTTTCTCAAGACCTTGATGAAATAAAAAAATTTTTTAAAAAATATAAAAAGGTTATCATAAAGCCAATTCATAGTTATGGTGGAAATGATATCTATCTTTTTAAAAAATTTAACAAAAATTTAATTTCTAAAATTATCAAAAAGCACGATCATATTATGTGCCAAAAATTTTTACCAAAAATAAGCAAAGGTGATAAAAGAGTTTTTTTAATTAATGGAAAAGTTTGTGGAGCAATTTCTAGAGTTCCTAAAAAAGGATCATTTTTAAGCAATATGAGTAAGGGCGCTATACCTATTAATATCCATCTAACAAAAATTGAAAAAAAAATATCAGAAATAATTGCCAAAGATCTTAAAAAAGAAAATATTTATTTTGCAGGAATTGATTTTATCGATCAAAAGTTAAATGGCGATATTAATGTAACATCGCCCACAGGTCTCAAAACATTATTTGATTTATCGCATAAAAATTTAGCTAATCTTTTTTGGAAAGGTTTGAAAGCATGAAAACTTTAACAGATCAGCAAAAAGGTTCTCTTTTAGCTTTTGTGGCAGTAATGTTTATAACGCCAGATTCATTGTTTATTCGACTATCAAATATTGATACATGGGGATTAGTTTTTTATAGAGGTGCTATTCCCTTCATTACAGTGCTAATTGGGATGTTATTAATTTATAAACTTAATTTTTTTAAAATATTATTTTCCAGTGGTCATCATGGACTAATTTATATAGCCACATTCTCAGTTACAAATATTGCTTTTGTGGTTTCTATCCAAAATACTAACGTTGCTAACACTCTAGTTATGATTGCTATGGCCCCTATGCTCTCTGCAATTCTGGGTGCTATTTTTTTAAAAGAAATGCCAGATAGTAAAACCTGGGTTGCTATAGTAATTACCTTCTTCTCAGCGGTTTATATATTTTATGATTCTTTGCAATTAGGAAATATATTTGGAGACTTGTTAGGTCTACTAACTGCTCTTGGATTAGCCATTGGAGCTGTCACTATTAGATCAGCTAAACAAAAAAATCTAGTTCCTGCAGCTGTTGTTGGAAAGTTAGTTGTAGCCATCTTTGCTATGTTTTTTATCAAAAGCTATGATTTAGTTGGAAATGATATCTATATTGTTCCTTTAATGTGTTTGATGTGTGTAGCTATACCATTTGTATTGGTGACTATAGCGCCTAGATTTATTCCCGCTGAAGAGGTCAATCTTTTCTTTTTATTAGAAACTATTATAGGTCCATTTTGGGTTTGGATGGTCATTAAAGAACAACCAAGTATTGAAACTATTCAAGGTGGTGCTGTTATAATCTTAACTATAGCAATTCATTCGTTTCTAAAGCTTAAAAATTCATAATTTTTGTCACAATAAAGTCTTGATTCAAGAATAGATCAAACTAAATAGGGCTAAATTTATGAACAAAATACTTAAAAACTCTTGGGCACTTTTCTTAGGAATAAGCTTATTAATGGTAGCTCATGGTTTCCAAGGATCATTATTAGGGGTTAGAGCAGTTCAAGAACAATTTAGTGTCACCGCAACTGGTTTTATGCTTTCAGGATATTATATTGGATATTTTATTGGAGCAAAAACTATCCCAACAGTTATTGGTCGTGTAGGACACATTCGAGCATTTGCGGCATTTGCATCACTTGCTTCAATTGCAATATTATTACACTCAGTAATCATCAATCCATTTACATGGTTTCTTTTAAGAGTGGTGACTGGAATTAGTTTAGTTTCTATTTATACAATTTGTGAAAGTTGGCTAAACGATCGATCTACAAATAATAATCGTGGAAGTGTATTATCTCTTTACATGATTATCTTATATGGCTCTATGGCGCTAGGCATGTTCTTACTTAACTTCAGTGCTCCAACAAATTTTCAACCGTTTATTTTGATTTCGCTATTAATGTCAATTGCTCTAATACCAATTTTACTAACCAAAAGAAAAGCTCCAAACTTTAAAAGTATTCAAGGAATGAGCTTAAAAGATTTGTATAAAGTATCTCCACTTGGAATGGTCAGTTCATTATTGTATGGAACAGTTCAATCAGCTTTGTTTGCACTGTTAGCAGTGTATGCAGCTTCAATGAATTTTTCTATTTTAGAAATATCTATCGTAACCTTTTTGCTTGCTATTTCTGGAGCTTTATCGCAATGGCCTATTGGCAAACTATCTGACAATTTTGATAGAAGAAAAGTAATTACTTACGCAACTTTTATTGCAGCTTTTTTTGCATTTTGTGCAATGTTATCTACAAAACAGATGTATTTACCAGGTGATTTGGCTACTTCTAAATTTTGGTTTTATATATTCTTAGTGCTATTTTCATTTGCAAGCTTACCTATGTTTGCAATTATTTTTGCCCATACTAATGATTTCATTCCAAAAGAAAAGTTTGTAGCTGCAGGTGCTGGTTTACAATTTGCTTATGGATTGGGTGCTATGAGTGGTCCATTATTATGTTCAATTCTCATGAATATTATTGGTTCTAATGGATATTTTATCTTTATAATGTTTTTTCACATTTTGATTGGTGTATTTGCATTACATCGAATGAGAGTAAGAAATACTGAGGATAATCCTGACTCACAATTTACTCCAATGCCACATTCAATTACACCTGTAGGAATGGAATTAAATCCAACTACAGAGCCAATTGCTGAACCTGTTGAAGAAGAAACCGAAGAAGTTAAGCCAGCAATCTAATTCTGATAGCTTAAATAACTTCTTTTTGATAACATTTACCCATGAGACAAATTTTACTTCTTATTTTTATATCTTTTACTAGTTTCTCTTTGGGGAATGCTAAAGATATTGATGTAAAATTTGATGTAAATGAAACACTAAATTGTAAATTTCAAAAATTACTTTCCAAAAACTCAAAATCTAACTTTGAAACATTTCTGCCAGGTGAAATAGATTATAAAAATATTGAAAACCTAAAAGTAAAAGCCAGTATTCCATCTGAACTGTCAGTTGAAGGATTGTCAGAATTTTTAAATGAATTTAATAACTATGAAGTAAAAGTAGTAAATAAAGATATCATTTTATTTAAAGCTTTTGATAAAGACAGAAAATATTCCGAGTCTTCAATAATAGATAGGACCTCAGGGGAACTCGTACATGAGATAACCAAAAATATAAAAACTGATAATGTTGAAAAAGAAATTAGTTTTTATAACTGTGCTAAAGTTAAAGTAAATATTTAACATGAAGCCTTTATTTGGTTACTTATTTTTAACTTTAGGAATATCGTGTGGAATAGCATCAAATAGTTTTGCAAAAATTTCTGAAGGTTTTTCAAAATTAACTCCATCTATTTTATGCATTATGTTTATGATGGTTACTATGTTTTGTATTTCTAAAGCAATGCACGCCCTACCAGTTGGATTTGCTTACTCAACATATAGCGGCCTAACTGTGACTGGGGTCGTTTTATTTGCATTGCTAAAATATAATCAAGTTCCAAATATTTATGGAATCATTGGAATAATATTCATTATTGTTGGTGTAATAATGGTTAACTACTTGGGTCGATTAAACTAGATTTTTTATTTCGACTTCCTTCTTACAATTTTTAATTTATTACATCTAATACATTGAAAAGTTTCTATTTTATCAGTTAAACTAAAAGTTAAATCAACATGGGTAAGTTTAAATTGGTGAATTTCAATAAAACATAAGAACTTTGAAAGCATTTTGTCTTAATCTAAATTAATTAAATTTTTCTAATAAAATAATAAGGGTTTTCTTTTAAATCATTTGTCAATTCCCAGCCCTCTTGTTTTAATTTGGCTAATCTATCTTTCAATCTGATAAAAACTGTTTTGGGTTCTCTATAACAATCAAAATGCAAAAGTTCTTTTCTTTCTAAAACTAGATATTCAAATCTACTTTTAATCATGAAATAATTTATCTTTTCTATAATTAAAGTTCAAGAATAGAAATTATTTAATATCCTAATTTTTTATCTACTTGATTTGTTAACTCTTTATTTTCAATAAATAATATTAAATTTTTAAAAAATATTCCTAAACAAAGCTCAATATAATTGCCGTCGCTATCGCAAGAAATATGAGGAGTGATTACTAAATTGGGTGTATGCCAAAGTTTAGACTCTGGTTTAATTGGTTCTTCAGAAAATACGTCTAAAATGGCTCCAGCAATTTCATTTTTTTCAAGTTTAATTCTTAAAGCTTCATAATCCATTACGGATTGTCTACCAATATTCACAATTCCACAGGTTGGTTTCAAACTATCTAATCTTTTTTTATTAATTAGATTTTTTGTTTCAGGAGTTTCGGGAACCGCAAGATATAAAAAATCTGCATCAGGTAAAACTTCGTCTAATTTGTCAAAAGTTAAAATTTTTGCACAACCTTCAACATCGCCACCTTTTCGGTTTACTCCTATTACTTCCGCTCCTAATAAACTGATATGCTTAATCATAGATCCACCCAATGCGCCGGTTCCAACAACTACAACTTTTCTGCCTCGGATTGGTTTTCCTAATAAAGAAAGAAATTTTTTATTTTTTTGATTTGTAATTATTCTAGTCATATGGTTTTGCAGCATCAAAATGCTCATTAAACCAAACTCACCAGCTTTAATTGCATGAACACCACTGCTATTTGTTAAAACTAAATCATCTTTCATCCAATTAAATGGGGCTAAATGATTAACTCCCGCAGAGGTCACATGGATCCATTTTAAATTTGGAGCAATTTCTTTTAAATTTTTGGTTGGAAAATCCCAACCAAGTAAAATATCTGAGTTTTTCATTGATGGTACAAAATGATCGTCATCCCAATCAATTAAATATTCAATTTTATCTCTTAGTTCTGGATTTTTGTTAAGTTCTGTTTCAAATATTTCTTTAGTTATCGTAACATTTTTTTCACCTTCAGGATCACAAGGTAAACAACCATGTTTCCAATGATTATTTCGAATATGAATTTTAATTTTTTTATTCATCCTTAGATATTTAATTTATCTTTTATCATGTAAAACCAAACAGCCATCCTAAAATAAAATATTCTTAATTTAGGAAAAATAAACTTTTTAGGTAATCCTTTGTAAATTTTTGAAATTTCTAAATCTTTACTATTGGATGAAAAAACCAACTTAGCTAAATGTTTACCGGTCCAAGGTGCTGAGCTAACTCCTACCCCACTATAACCAAATCCATAATATATTTCT
>ERZ887849.3366-NODE-3366-length-12093-cov-5.982472_pt1 | contig 12093 bp, 13 predicted proteins | sample MGYA00521267_ERZ887849 | MGnify/ENA primary metagenome ERZ887849 (study PRJEB32303, sample SAMEA104408601) | aquatic metagenome | biome: Brackish water; feature: Pelagic; material: water | place: Baltic Sea | collected 2014-06-06T16:11:00 | depth 2,863 m ... | reverse complement strand
AAAATCTGGAGCTTGATACCTAAAGATGGAGAAACCGCCAAAAACACGATGGGCCAAGCCATCAGTGCCGAAAAATTACTGGCGGAGCGCATCGCGCGCTACCAATACCATGGATCATTAACTACCCCTCCATGCACCGAGGGTGTACTCTGGCTCGTTCTGGATGAACCTATTCATTTATCCTCCAGTCAAATCGGTACATTCAGAAACCTGTTTCATGCCAATGCGCGTCCAGTACAAGAGTGCAACTCAAGATTCATCCTCACTTCGAAGTAAAATTAAACGTATTTTCAAAGTCAGTCCTCGCATACTAGGAACTGGCAAATGCCTCAATTCAACTTGGATGCGAAATCTCGCACCCAAGTTTTTTTTATCTGCATGACTGGGTGCGGTCTAGCGTCATAGGAACGGTAAAAAAGACGAAACTGCCCGCCTGTTGAACGATCCAAACGCGGCTCATCCGTGATTTACTTCCCGCGGCGCTAGAGTTAAACAAGAGCAAAGAGCTGCCTGAGAAAACAGCAGACCACCCAGAGGCGAGCCCTCCCAATTTGACATTCTCCAAAGGCCACTCCAACTTACCGCCATGGCACGAAACGTACTGGGAGGAGATCTAATTGAATGCAGCGTAAAGCCAATGACAGGATTCTTTCGCAACGGACTCTGCGATACCTGCGGCGATGACCGAGGCATGCACACCATCTGCGTGCAAATGACTAAAAGCTTCCTGCAATTCAGCCAACAAGCTGGCAATGACCTCAGCACTCCAGCGCCTCAGTATTTATTTCCCGGTCTTAAAGCGGGTGATTTTTGGTGCCTTTGCCTGCAACGTTGGATCGAAGCTTTTGAAGCTGGCTGCGCTCCAAATATCAAACTCGAAGCGACCCACGCCTCCGTACTTGAATTTATCGATCTAGATGTGCTGCAAGACTACGCGGTCCATTAATCGCGCATGCGCGGCGGCGTAAAACCGTAATTCAATATAATGCGGACCGGCGGCCACGTTCCGAGTAAGTTGGCAGTTGAATTCTGAGCCAGAATCCGCTTCTTTTGCCTAATGGAAGCAAATGCGAATAAGGCGACAGTAGGTATTATAATGGGAAGTCAGTCCGATTGGTCGACTATGGGCGAAGCGGCCGCGCTGCTCAAACAGTTGAACATCCCCTTTGAAACTAAGATCGTCAGTGCCCACCGCACCCCGAAATTACTCTATTCTTATGCAGAATCCGCCGAGGCGCGCGGCATTCAAATCATTATCGCAGGAGCGGGCGGCGCAGCACACCTGCCCGGTATGACTGCAGCAATGACCCACCTCCCCGTGCTGGGTGTCCCAGTTCAGTCCAAAGCACTCAGCGGCCAGGACTCGCTACTTTCCATCGTTCAAATGCCAGCCGGAATCCCCGTCATGACACTGGCCATCGGCATTGCGGGCGCTAAAAACGCCGCACTTTCGGCCGCGTCGATCCTTTCTCTGAATGATGCTGGCATCCGCGAGCGCTTGATCGCCTTCCGCGACAACCAAACTGAAACAGTGCTCAACACCGAGCTGCCCACACTATGATCGCACCGGGCAGTACCATTGGTATCCTCGGCGGCGGACAACTGGGCCGCATGTTGATCCTCGCTGGGCGCACTTTGGGCTATCGTTTTCACGTCTTTGAGCCCTCGGGCCCAGGGCCAGCTGGCATGGTGGCGGATCTCGAGATCAATGCCGACTACTCCGATCTGGATGCGCTGCGCCGCTTCGCAGAGGGAGTGGACGTAATTACGCTGGAGTTTGAAAACATCCCCGTCGAAGCGATCGATTTTCTCAGCAGCCTCAAACCCGTCCACCCGGGCCGCGCGGCGCTCTACACCTGCCAACATCGTCAGCGCGAAAAAGACTTTCTAAAATCCAGCGGACTCCCCTGCGTGGCTTTTGAATATGCCAACTCTGCTGTAAGCTTGCAGGCAGCGGTGGCGAAAATCGGTTTTCCCTGTGTCATCAAAACCGCCGCCTTCGGCTACGATGGCAAGGGGCAGATTAAACTGTCCACTGCCGATGCTGCCAGTGATTGCGCCGCACTCTGGCAGCAGCTCGGCCAGCCACCGCGCGTAGTCGTGGAACAATGGATCACCCACAAGGGCGAATTCTCGGTGGTTTGCGCACGCAATGCCGCCGGCGAGTGCTCCACCCTGCCGATGGCGGAAAATGTACACGTCCACCATATCTTACACGCATCGGTCGTGCCAGCGCGTGTTAGCGACGTCATCCGCCAGCAGGGCGAACAACTGGCACGCGATTTGGCACAGCAATTGGAAGTTGTCGGTTTAATCGCGGTCGAACTCTTCTTGAATAAAGACGATGCCCTGATCATCAACGAAATGGCACCACGCCCCCACAATTCTGGGCACTACAGCATCGACGGTTGCTACACCAGCCAGTTCGAACAGCACATCCGTGCCGTCACGGGACTGCCATTCGGCTCCACCGAATTGCTCAAACCGACGGTGATGATCAACCTACTCGGCGACGTCTGGAGCGCTGGCACGCCCGACTGGGCTCAGCTGCTGAACGATCCAAATGTAAAGCTTCACCTCTACGATAAAGGTGACGCGCGCCCAGGCCGCAAAATGGGCCACTTCTGCGTGACTGGTGAAGAAATCGAAGCCACGCTCGCCTCGGCCGAAGCTCACTTTGATCAACTTATGCCGCAATAATGCACCCCGCCACTAATTTGATTGCTTGATTGCAGCACAGCGGCGCCCTATCCCATTTCCTTTGTTCATGAATATCCAACCCACCAGATCAAAATTTGAAGCTCTTGCCCAAGAGGGGAACACCGTTCCGGTCTACCTCGATCTGACTGCCGACTGTGAAACGCCGCTGGGTGCGTATTCCAAAATTAGCGGCGAACGCCCCGCCTTCCTCTTCGAATCAATCGTCGGGGGCGAACGCATCAGCCGTTTTTCCTTCCTCGGATCAAACCCGCGCAAAGTGATCCGGATTTTTGAAGATACCGTCAGTATCAGCCACAAAAATGGCGACACTGAAAGCTTCCCCACTCCAACCGACCCACTGAAAGTCATCGAAGACGAAATGGCGCGCTACCAACCGGTAAAAACACCTGGCATGCCCCCCTTCACTGGCGGCGCCGTAGGTTTTGTCGGCCACGAATACGTGCACTACGTTGAGCCCACCATTCCAAAGCCAGAGGGAAACCCGCTGGAGGTTCCGATTCTCTACTACATGATCACGGATTCGGTGATCATTTTTGACCACGTGCGACAAGTGTTGCGAATCTGTGTCAATGCACACATCGAGCAAGACACCACCGCAGCCTACGATCAAGCCGTTGGCGAAATCCAAAATATTCGCGCCAAACTGGAGCAAGCTCAGCCGCTCATCCACGGCGAGCTAGCCGAACCAGGCGAAATCACTGTACCACAAGGTAACTTCACTCAGCCAGACTTTGAAGCCGCGGTGGAATCGGTCAAAGAATACGTCCGCTCCGGCGATGTGATTCAAACCGTACTTTCCCAGCGCTTTGAAAAGGAATTTAAGCCGAGCGCGATCGAGCTGTATCGCGCTCTACGCACGGTCAACCCGTCGCCCTACATGTTTCTGTTTGAGGACCCCGAGTTCTCAATCGTCGGCGCCTCTCCCGAAGTGCATGTGCGCTTGACAGGAGAGACCGTTGAAATCCGCCCGATCGCCGGCACGCGTCACCGCGGCGCGAACGAGGCAGAAGATCTAGCACTGGAAAAAGATCTACTGGCCGACGAAAAAGAACGCGCCGAGCATTTAATGCTGGTCGATTTAGCGCGTAACGACATCGGCCGCGTTTGCCAATACGGCTCGATTGAAGTGCCGGATTACATGACAATCGAACGTTATTCACATGTTATGCACATCGTCTCGCAGGTTACGGGCAAAATTCGCCCTGACCAAACAGCTTACGATTTGATGCGAGCCACCTTCCCCGCCGGCACGCTGAGTGGCGCACCTAAAGTACGTGCGCTACAAGTCATTGCAGAACTCGAGCAGAGCCAGCGCGGGGTCTACGGCGGAGCACTCGGCTACTTCGGTTACGAAGGCAATCACGATTCCTGTATTGGCATCCGCACCGCGGTGGTCAAAAACGGTAAGATTTACATCCAATCCGGTGCCGGTGTCGTCGCCGACTCAGTTCCAGCTAGCGAATTCATGGAAACTGTGAACAAAGCCAAGGGCATGCTTAAAGCAGTCGCGTTGGCTGAAAAAATGTTCGAAAAATAAAGAAAAGTGTAAGTACGGTTGACAACCTACGATATGTTGTTGTGCACGGAATAAAAACCCGTTCACCGCACTCTTAACTAAGTACCGGCAATTAAGCTGTAGACGAAAATAAGGCACATCATGGCATACATATCGACCGCAAGTAACCGTCTAAACTCTACACGTACGAGCGTGCGCCGTTCGTACAGCGACGAGACTGATTCGACCACGGAGTCAAAGAGCCTCAGCTCAACGGATCGTAATGTGATGCGCACTTACATGCAGGAAATCAGCAAGACACCACTACTGACCGCCAAAGAAGAAGTTGAACTCGCTGGACGGATTCAAAAAGGCGACAAAGCCGCTCGCGACCGCATGATCTCGGCGAATTTGCGGCTAGTGGTTAAAATCGCCCATGATTACAATAATTTCGGCCTGCCGCTGCTGGACTTAATCAGCGAAGGCAACATCGGCCTCATCAAAGCAGTTGAGCGCTTCGACCCCAACAAGGGCGGCAAGCTTAGCACCTACGCCGCCTGGTGGATCAAACAATCCATCAAACGCGCGCTGGCCAACCAAAGCAAAACCATCCGCCTGCCGGTGCACTTGGTGGACAAGATCGCCAAGATTCGCAAAGTCACCGCACAGTTGGCTGACGAATTGGACCGCGAGCCCAGCGACGAAGAAATCGGCTACGTGATTGGTATGCCAGTCAATAAGGTGGCCCACTTAAAATCGGTCAGTGTACGCCCTTCCTCACTGGACGCCCCCATCGGCGAAGACGGCGACACAAGTTTTGGCGAGCTCGTCGGCGACGAAAACCAAGCCACTCCACTTGAAAACCTCCAAGAAAAATCGACCAACGAAAACATTCGCTCCGTACTCGGCCTGTTAGATGAGCGCGAAGCAGAAATCATCCAATTACGCTTTGGCTTGGACGGCGATCGCCCCCTAACTTTGGAGGAAGTGGGTGAAAAATTCAACGTCACCCGCGAGCGCGTGCGTCAAATTCAGACGATTGCCATTCACAAAATGCGCCGTTTATTGACTGAGAACGAGCGCCAGCGCAGCAAAGATGAAGTTCAAGAAGAGCGGATCAAACAGAAGAAAATGGAGGTCTTGCAGGACTTTTTTCAGACCCACAGCACGAATTAAGTGAGAAGGCTGTGGCCGCCACGAAACAGCGCGGCGGTAAAATCTCTTATCCCGAAACCCGTAGCTCAATCCAGCCGCCGCGCTGGGTTGCCGAACACCGTTTGACCAGCTGGGACTTTGCGAATGACCACCGATCCTGCACCGACGACTGCGCCATCGCCCACCGTCTTACCGGGAATCACTCGCGCTCCTGAACCGAGAAAAACGGCCTCTCCGATTTGCGTAAAACCAGTCAAGTCGCAGTGCGCACTGACCGTTGACCAATTGCCGACACGTGCATCGTGGCCCAACGTGCTATGACAGTTAATCATCGCCATAGCACCGACTTCGATATCGCAAGTCAACGTGACGCGCGGGCAAATCACAGCACCGGAACCGATCTTCACATTGCAGCCCAAGACAGCAGTGGGATGCACCAAAGTCAAAAACCGCGCGCCACGCTCAATCAACTGAGCGCACAGCTTTTTCTTAAGCCCCACCGCACCAATGCCGCAGATAAATACATCCCCAGGCCCCGGCATGAAAGCAGAGATCGTCCCGACCACGCCGAGCGGATAATTAAAACCATCCAGCACTTGAGCATTGTCATCCAAAAAACCAGCGAACTGCACGCCCTCAAGAATTCGAGCTTCGTCTTGCAACCAGCAATAGACCTCTCGACCAAAGCCGCCCGCGCCTACGATATACAGCTTAGACATAATTTAGCGGCCCACCTTGGTTTCGATCAAACGATACAGAGCGCCCAAAGTCGCGGACTGCGTGAAATCATCTTTGCGCAAGAGCACACCGTATTCAAATTCTACCGTATCGGTTACGGTTAAAATGGCCAACGAATCCCAAGACTTCAGCGCTTTAAAATCCGTCTCCATCGACAAAGAACCGGACTCGATATCATCAACCGCCGCTTCGAAGTCTTCTATAAATGTTTCCATGGGTCTCATGCCAAATAATCTATAGATCGCTACCGCAGCATCACAAGATTTGATTATGCGGGCTTATATTCGATCACTTTACAAATCGCCAGTTGCCCCAACTCCACTAGCGCACTGCCCCAAGAAAGCCCCACTCCAAAACCCGAAAGCAAAAGCCGCGAACGCTCCGCTCCCGCCAATGACGCACTCAGCTCATTACAAATTGCACAAGGAATCGAGGCCGAACTCTGATTCCCATAGCGCTCAACCGTCCGCATCGGCACTTTTTGCGGATCAATTCTTAAACGTTTGGCAATATTTCCCAAAATATAGCGATTCGCTTGGTGAAAGACAAAAAAGTCCACCGCATCGGCCTCAAGCCCAGCATATCCTAGGGTCGCACGTACTGAATCGGGCACCACTTGGATCGAAAAATTAAAAACCTCCGCCCCGTCCATAAATAAAGTTTCATCACTGCGAAGATTCCCAGCGTCATCCTCCCGCTCCACTTTCGTCGCATCCGAAACTGGTTGGCGCGCGCCGCCGGCGGGCACAATTAGGTGAGCGGCCCCAGTGCCATCGCTCCCCAAATTAAACCAAGCCAGACGCTCGACATCCGAGCGCTCGAGTAGAGTCGCACTCCCGCCATCCCCAAACAAGGGCGCAACCGCACGGTCCTTCGGGTGGACCAATCGGCTCAAAGTATCGCCCGCCAAAACCAGTACGCGCTGGCAACCTCCCGCTTGAATCATCAGGTGCCCCAGCCAAAGTCCGTACACATAACCGGAACAGCCTAAGCCCACATCAAATGCCGCGCAGGTCGAGCTCAGCCCCAAACGGCCATGCAAAATCGCTGCATTACAGGGCTGCAAATGGTCGGGCGTCTGCGTGATGCACACGAGCGCATCAATCGAGCTCGCATCGATGCCACGATCCGCCAGCAACTGACTCGCGGCCGATCCACAGAGGTCCAAGGCAGTAGTCTGCGTATCCACCACGCGCCTTTTATTTAAGCCAATTGCTTTCTTAAGCCGTTCAATCTGCTTCACATTCCCGCCGAAGAGCTCGACCTCATCATCGATACACTTCTCCAAGGGAGGCACGCAGGTCACGATTCCCGTAATTTTGGTTTCATTAAAGCAGCTTTGGGGCATAGCGCAAAAATGCTTTAGCTCAGCGCAAAAGAAAACCATAAAAGCATGCAGACGAAGATTGGATTCACACTTGCTTGCTGCAAGCCCGCTAGTCTTTTATAAGCAGATCGAATTCAAAGCCCCACTGCATCTCCCTCCAATACAGATCTACACATGCCACCGAATCGGACCGAAATTTCAAAAATAATTCTCCAGACCCTGCACGAACTCGGAGAAGACCTCGAAAAACCAGAGCTGCAGACTGCCGACGAAAGCACCCGCTTATTCGGAGCCCGCAGCGAACTGGATAGCATGAATCTGGTCAACTTCATCGCCGATGTCGAAGAGCGCATCTCCGATGAATTTGAAATCGACCTCATCCTAGCCAACCAAAGCGCCATGAGTCGCAGCCACTCACCCTTTCGACGCGTCTCCAGCTGCATTGATTACGTGATGGAGCTCATCGCCGCCGAATCCGACGCAACATGAATAAAATCGCGCTCATCACTGGCACGCGTAAAGGCATCGGCCGGGCCATCGCGGAGCACCTGCTCGCCAAAGGCTGGATCGTCGCCGGCTGCAGTCGGCGCAGTTCCGACATCGAAAACCCAAACTACCATCATTTCTGCCTCGATGTAAGCGACGAAAAAGCCGCCATGCGAATGGTGCGCCAAGTCAAAAAAGAACACGGCCCGATCTATGCGCTGATCAATAATGCCGGCACTGCGTCCATGAACCATCTGCTGCTCACCCCCGCGGAAACATGCCGCTCCATTTTTAATACCAATGTATTGGGTGGTTTTATTTTCATGCGCGAGTGCGCCAAACAGATGACTCGTCAAAAGTGCGGCCGTATTATAAATATCAGCAGCGTTGCGCATCCGCTCAACCTCGAAGGTGAAGCCATCTATGCCTCCAGTAAGGCTGCCATCGAATCGCTCACCCGCATTGCCGCCAAAGAGCTTGGCCCGCATGGCATCACCGTCAATGCGATCGGCCCGACTCCAATCGACACCGACCTCATCCGCACGGTGCCCCAGGAAGTCATCGACGCATTAGTTCAACGCCAAGCCATTCCACGCCTCGGAACCACCGAAGATGTCACCAATTGCATCGATTTCTTCCTCCAAGAAGAGAGCGCATTCATCTCGGGCCAAACGCTCTACCTCGGCGGCATCTCATAATTACCCTCCACTATGAGCGACTGGTTCATTGAACGCATTACCCAATTTGGCGAACGCCCCGCACTGATACATGGCGCCAATCGATATAGCTACGCACAGCTAGCCGAGCAAATCCAGCGCTACTCCGTACAATGCCGTAAACAAGGCCTAAGCGCGGGCGACGTCGTCACTCTCGAAACCGACTACTCGCTCCATGCCCTCGCCGCACTTTTTGCGCTCTTTCAGCTCAAAGCCATAGTAGTCCCAGTCGCCACGACCGCCCCGCCCGAAATACAGTTGCGCCGCGTCGAATCACGCGCCCAGTGGACACTGCAACTCTCAGCAGGCGAGATTCAACTCACTCCGCTCCACTGCACCGAAGCACCGCACCCACTAGTCGAGCAACTGACCCAGCAGCAACATCCCGGACTCGTCCTCTTCAGCAGCGGTAGTACCGGACGCCCGAAAGCGATGATTCACGACACGGAGCGCCTACTGGCGCCACTCGAGCAAAAACGCGCCCGCAGCCACCGCATCCTCATCTTCCTGCTGTTCGATCACATTGGCGGACTCAACACACTCTTTAATGGCCTAGCCAGCGGCGCACTCATCGTCATACCGGCGGGCCGCGATCCCATTTCAATCGGCGCCGCAATTGAGCAGTATCAAGTCAATTTACTGCCCGCCTCGCCCACCTTTTTAAATTTGTTGCTCATGAGCGGAGCGCATCAACAGTTCGACTTTTCCAGCTTACGCTTCATCACCTACGGCACCGAACCCATGCCCGAAAGCCTACTACTAAGGCTCAAACAAGCTCTGCCGAACGCCAACTTCATCCAAACTTTCGGCACCAGCGAGACCGGGATCTCACAAACCATCAGTCGCTCCTCCAAGAGCATCCAAATTAAAATCGAGGATCCCAACACCGAATACAAAATTGAAAACGGCGAACTCTGGCTGCGCTCAAAAAGTCAGATACTCGGCTATTTGAACCACGACATGTCACGCTTCACCGCGGACGGCTGGTTTAAAACGGGCGATATAGTGGAACAAACTGAGGATGGATTCCTAACAATCACCGGTCGCCGCGAAGATATAATCAATGTGGGCGGCGAAAAAGTCACCCCCTCCGAAGTTGAAAGCACCCTACTCGAAATGCCAGAAATCGCCGATTGCTTGGTTTATGGACAAAAAAACGCCATTATGGGCCAAAATGTAGCCGCAGAAGTCGTGATAGCACCTGATTCCCCAAATGACCGCCAGGCACTCAAGCGCAGAATAAAGCAACACTGCCGCGCTAGACTCTCGGCATATAAAGTACCCGCCCGCATTACTTTCTCCAAATCAACCACTTTCAGTGATCGATTCAAAAAGAACCGAATCTCACAACCGGGCAGCAAAACAGAAGAATCCGAATCAAACTCCGAGCAGGATCGAGCACGCACGGACACTACTAAAGTCCAGTAGTCGAAAGAAAGTCTGAATACTTGCAAAACAAAGACATTGCACCGAAGCGAAAGCTAGCCTTACATGTCCGCTTTTGATCACCGCTCGGCCTCGCCGAGTTTCGAAACATTTTACACTAACATACATCGTAAGAAAGGAAACACCTTGGACTTAAAAGCTATCAAGCAGGTTGTCGAACTAATGAAACGCTCGGAACTCTCCGAATTCGAACTGGAGGAGGAAGGCTTCAAGTTGCGCCTAAGCCGTAAGAATGCTGAGGCTCCGCAGATCATTCACGCCGCGCCAACATATCAAGCAGCAGCTCCAGCCGCAGCTCCCGTTGCCGCCGAAGCCCCCGCCGCTCCGGCCGAAGAACAAGGCGTCACCACCATTAAGTCACCGATGGTGGGCACTTTTTACAGCGCTGGATCGCCAGATAGCCCAGCTTTCGTTAAGGTCGGACAAAAAGTTAGCGAGGACAGCGTGGTCTGCATTATTGAAGCCATGAAGGTGATGAATGAAATCCAAGCCGAAATGAGCGGCACGATCACAGAATGCCTAGTCGAGAATGGAGGAGCTGTCGAATACGGCCAACCTCTTTTCAAAATCAAAACGGCTTAGTTTCCATTAAATGATTAAAAAAGTTCTTATCGCAAACCGGGGCGAAATTGCGCTCCGCATCGTCCGTGCTTGTAACGAACTTGGAATCAAAACGCTCGCCGTTTACTCCGAGGCCGACGAGCAATCGCTTCACGTGCAATTGGCTGACGAGGCCATCTGCATCGGGCCCGCGCCCAGTAACCAAAGCTACCTAAAGGCGGATCGCATCATCGCGGCAGCCGAACTGGCCGACGTGGACGCGATCCACCCAGGCTACGGCTTCCTCGCTGAAAATGCGGACTTCGCGGAGCAATGCGCGCAGTGTAACATCAAGTTTATCGGACCTGGCCCAGAAGCGATCATCAACTTCGGCGACAAAGCCAAAGCACGCGAAATGGCCATCAAGGCCAAGGTTCCCGTCATTCCTGGCAGCGACGGCACCGTCGATACCGAAAAAGAAGCTTTGGAAGTGGCCAAGAAAATCGGCTATCCAGTAATTATCAAAGCCGTCGCCGGTGGTGGCGGTAAGGGCATGCGCACGGCGCACAATGCCGTCACATTCTCCAAAGAGTACAACAACGCCCGCAACGAAGCCGAAAAAGCATTTGGAAATGGCGCAGTTTACTTGGAGCGCTTCCTCGAAGCGCCCCGTCATATCGAAATCCAGCTACTGGGTGACCAGTTCGGCAACGTCATTCACCTAGGCGAGCGCGATTGCTCCATCCAGCGTCGCCACCAGAAGCTAATTGAAGAAGCGCCATCGCCCTTCATTTCCGATTCAATGCGGAAAAAAATGGGTCGCGATGCAGTTAAATTGGCCAAATCCGTCAATTACGAAGGCGCTGGCACCGTCGAATTTTTAGTCGACGAAAAAGGCGATTACTTTTTCATCGAAATGAATACCCGCATTCAAGTTGAGCACGGCGTGACGGAAGAAGTCACCGGTGTCGACTTAGTGAAGGAGCAACTGCTAATTGCCTCGGGCCATAAGCTCAGCTATAAGCAGGAGGACATCAAGATCCTACGCCACTGCATCGAATGTCGCGTCTGCGCCGAAGATCCGGCTCGCAACTTCGCTCCCTGCCCAGGAGTGATCGACCTCTACTACTCACCTGGCGGTCACGGCGTGCGCATCGATTCCCACGTTTACAGCGGCTACACCATCCCACCACACTACGATAGTATGATCAGTAAGGTGATGACTTTTGGAAAAACTCGCGAATTAGCCATGGATCGCATGGATCGTGCTTTAGGTGAATATCTCATCCGAGGTATCAAAACAAACATTCCATTCTCGCGGGCCATTATCCGCGACCCAATTTTCCGCGAAGGTAAAGCTACGACAAAATATATCGAAGAATTTATCGAACGCGTACCAAAAGATCTATATACTTAACTAAAAATACCCCAGTTCAACGAATATTCCACAATGAGCAATTCATCCAACA
>ERZ887849.3365-NODE-3365-length-12094-cov-16.533267_pt1 | contig 12094 bp, 9 predicted proteins | sample MGYA00521267_ERZ887849 | MGnify/ENA primary metagenome ERZ887849 (study PRJEB32303, sample SAMEA104408601) | aquatic metagenome | biome: Brackish water; feature: Pelagic; material: water | place: Baltic Sea | collected 2014-06-06T16:11:00 | depth 2,863 m ... | reverse complement strand
TCAGAACTAAATACCATTCTCGATAAATCCATTTTTTTTAGAATCAGCAGATCGTTTATTATCAACATGAATCATTTATCTGAAATTGATAAAAATATCTCGTACAGTTGTGTGATTTCGAACAATGCTCGTCTTTCAATAACCCGAAGCAAATACAAAGAATTGCTTCTTAAGATTGATGAAGTATTCAATATGTAGTCTGGAAATATTTAAATTCGTACTTTTGCCTTAGCTTAATTGAAAGCAACAACAACTCTGATAATTTTTTTACAATGATTACAACGAATCAAGATTTGTCGCAAGAATTTATCGATTTAGAACATCAATACGGTGCTCATAATTACCATCCACTTCCTGTGGTTTTAAGCAAAGGAAAGGGTGTTTATGTTTGGGATGTAGAAGGGAAAAAGTACTACGATTTTTTATCAGCATATTCTGCGGTAAATCAGGGACACTGTCATCCAAAAATTATCGACGCAATGATGCAACAGGCCCAAAATCTGACATTAACTTCACGCGCGTTTTTCAATGATGTTTTGGGAAAATACGAAGCTTTTACAACTCAGTTTTTTGGTTTTGACAAACTATTGCCCATGAATACAGGTGCTGAAGCTGTTGAAACTGCTATTAAATTGGCTAGAAAATGGGGGTACGAAAAAAAAGGAATCGCTCAAAATGAAGCTAAAATAGTTGTTTGTGAAAATAATTTTCACGGAAGAACAACTACCATAGTATCTTTTTCAAACGATCCTGTAGCATCCAAAAATTTTGGTCCTTATACCCCTGGATTTGTCAAAATCCCATACAACGACTCAGCAGCCCTGGAAAAAGTAATCAAGAATGATCCTAGTATTGTTGGATTTTTGGTAGAACCTATTCAGGGAGAAGCTGGAGTTTATACTCCTTCCGACGATTATATGGTAAAAGTAAAACACATTTGTAATCAAAACAAGGTTTTGTTTATTGCCGACGAAATACAAACGGGAATTGCACGAACAGGCTCCTTGTTAGCGGTTTGTGGAAATTGTTCCTGTGAAGGTCATTGCGAACGTCAGAGTACTTATTCACGACCTGATATTTTGATATTAGGAAAAGCACTCAGCGGAGGAGCCTATCCTGTATCTGCTGTGCTGGCAGACAATGATGTGATGAACGTCATCGGACCCGGTCAGCACGGAAGTACTTTTGGTGGAAATCCCATTGCGGGTGCTGTGGCGATAGCAGCTTTGGAAGTAGTTAATAACGAACATCTTTCTCAAAATGCACGTACGTTGGGAAATTTGTTTCGTTCCAAAATGAATGATTATATAGCCAACAGCAATATTGTTTCGTCCATAAGAGGAAAAGGATTGTTAAATGCTATTTTGATTAATGATACTGAAGAAAGTTCTACGGCTTGGAATATATGTGTTGCCCTCAAAGAAAATGGATTGCTGGCCAAACCAACTCACGGAAACATCATTCGATTTGCACCTCCTTTAGTGATGACTGAAGAGCAGCTCTTAGAATGTGTGTCTATTATCACTAGTACGCTAAAAGAATTTGAATTGTAACTCCGATGAGTTCATCTGTTTATTTTGACAACGCAGCTACTACGCCTTTGCTTCCTGAAGTGGTGGAAAGGATGCAGTTGGTTTTGTCTAATACATTTGGCAATCCTTCGTCAGTGCATGAAAGCGGTAGAAAAGCCAAAACTATTATTGAAACGGCTCGAAAAACAATTGCTTCAGAACTGAATGTCAGCCCGCGCGAAATCATTTTTACATCGGGAGGTACAGAATCTATCAATATGGTTTTGAATAGTGCTGTTAGAGATTTGGACGTAACGACAATCATTACTTCAAAAATCGAACATCACGCTGTTTTACATGCTGTTGAGTTGCTCGAAAAACAACACCAAGTTCAAGTTCATTATGTCAATTTGCATTCGTGTGGAACACCGGATTATGAGCATTTAGAGGCTTTGTTGCAACAAGATGATTCCAAAAAAATAGTCAGTTTGATGCACGTCAATAATGAAGTCGGTACTCTTTTGGATATCCAAAAAGTAGCTGAAATGTGTAAAGCTAACAATGCGCTATTTCATTCAGACACTGTTCAGTCGGTAGGTCATTTCAAAATGGATTGTCAAAAAATTCCTATTGATTTTTTGGTAGCAGCAGCCCATAAGTTTCACGGCCCTAAAGGAGTCGGATTTGTTTATATTAGAAAAAGTACTAATATCCAATCTTTCATTGTTGGAGGAGGACAGGAGCGAGGTTTCAGAGCTGGAACAGAATCTGTTCATAATATTGCTGGAATGGAAACTGCTTTTGTGCATGCTTATAAGAATCTAGAAAATGATCGAAAGTACGTTTCGGAACTCAAAGAGTATTGTAAAAATCAACTTATTAAACACATGCCAGGAACAACTTTTAATGGTAAGTGTGCTGATATGGAGAATAGTTCCTACACGATACTCAATGCCTGTTTGCCAATTGATCCAAAAAAGAGTGACTTGTTATCCTTTCATTTAGACCTCAACGGTATTGAGTGTTCTAAGGGAAGCGCTTGCCAATCAGGAGCCAGTCAAGGGTCTCATGTACTTAATGAGTTATTAGCTCCAGAAGACCTTAAAAAACCTTCGTTACGATTTTCCTTTTCAAAGTTCAACGCCCATTCGGAGGTAGATCGTTTGGTTTTGTTTTTGAAAGACTACGCAAACAATTAAAATTTAAGCGTGGTTTTGATATTAAAAACGCGTGGCGTCATATAGTTGGGAATTCCGAATTGTTGTTTCGTATAAACGTCTCTAACCCAGGTGTTGGTAATCGAATTTTGAACATCAAAAACATTGAAAATTTCAACTCCAACAGTCATTTCTCGAATGTTTTTAAACAATTTCTTTTTCTGGGTATTATTTGGATCAATTAAAACATAGGACATTCCCATATCTACTCGTTTGTAATCTCTTAATCGTTGAAGGTATTGATACGAATCGGCATAACTGGGTGAACCGCCTGGAAGTCCTGTATTGTAAATCAAGTTTAAATTCATTTTTAGGTTGGGCATTTTTGGGACATAATCTTGAAACAACATGGCAAACTTAAGCCGTTGATCGGTAGGGCGGGGAATGTATCCTTTTTGGTCAATATTTTCTTGAGTGTTGAGGTATCCAATACTAATCCAAGACTCGGTTCCTGGGACAAATTCGCCATTAAGTCGGACGTCAAAACCTGTTGCGAAAGCTACGGCATTGTTTTGAGCAGCATATCGTATTCGCACATTTTCTAGGGTATAAGGATTTACGCGCGTAATACTTTTGTAATAGGCCTCACTGATTAATTTAAAGGGCCGATCCCACAGTAAAAAACTGTATTCGTTTGCCAACAAATAATGCCACGATTGCTGCGCTTTTACTTGTGGTTGTAGGACCCCAAATTGATCTCTTAATTCCTTATATACAGGAGGTTGGGCATAACTTCCTACAGCAATCCGAAACAGCATATCTTTTTTCCATTGAGGTTTGATTGCAAACTGAAAACGTGGACTTACGACTTGATGCGAGTTGCCGCTGTCGGAAACCGACCATTGATGTGTGCGGATGCCTGCATGATACCAAACTTGATGTTTGCCCCAATCTTGTTGAAAACTCCATTGCAAATAACCTTCCATTCGGTCAATAACGGAGTGGTTGGTAGCTCTGACATTTTGATAGGCAAGCAAAGGTCCTGAAAAGGGAGTGTAAGGTTGGTCGTTTTGAATGGCTGTATTGGGAGGTCGTAGAGAAAATCCAGCGGAATCAATCACTTCCCACTCCACGATCCTGTCTTTAATATCTTCGCGTTTGAAAGAAATTCCACCATCAACTTGATGTTCGCCTATTCTATATATTCCCTTGAGAGCGGCTTTTGAAATAATTCCATCCAAATGGTTACGAGCGTGCGTAAGTTGGGAGCCTAGTCCTTTAGTGTACTCAACATCTCCTAAATTTTCTCCACCAATATCAGTGCTTGGTTCGCCCAAAAAATACTGCGCTAAAATGTCAAAATTTTCTGTTTCTTGAGTGTGATAAACAGAGGCAATTGCTTTTAATGTAAGATTTTCAGTGGCCTTAAAGGTTGTTTTTAATGCAGCTGAACGGGTAGTGTAGTTGTCTTTTTCCATGCCCTCGTAGTACACAACCAAGGCTCTGGGTTCTTGAAGCGTTCCAAAGTTGGTTTTACGTGTCAAGGGTTCGTAATTATATTCGTTGATAGACAAACTTGCCAATAAATTAAGTGACCATTTTGCATTCAACTTGTATGTCCAAAAAGATTGAATATCAGCAAAACGAGGTTGGAAGTTGGTTGCAGTTTCTTTTTGATTGACCAACAACGAGTTGTCGCGATAGCGAACCCCTGTAACTCCCGACAAGGTGTTTTTTGTATTGACCATTTCATAAGTAACGCTTCCGCCGAGAAGACTAAGCGTAGCTTTTGCTTTTGATTCCAGAGGTTTTTTATAGGTAATGTCCAAAACTGAAGACAGCTTATCGCCGTATTTCGATTGGAATCCTCCTGCTGAAAATGAAACATTTTGAATCATTCCTGTATTCAAAAAACTAAGCCCTTCTTGTTGCCCTGAACGAACCAAAAATGGACGATACATTTCAATTTCATTTACATAAACTAGGTTCTCATCATAATTTCCACCCCGAACAGCGTATTGTGTACTGAGTTCATTGTTTGAGTTTACACCCGGCAGCGAGGTCAATAGATTTTCAACACCTGGATTGGCTCCGGGTAAGTTGCGAATGGTTTGAGGGCTGATAGTTTGAATTCCCTCTACAAATTTTCGCCGATTTTTTTTAACAATTACTTCTCCAATTTGCTGAATCTTTTCACTCAAAACAGGATGAAATTCATATTCCTCATTGGGTCGTAGCGTTAATGAAAGAGAAGCATTCTTGTAGGATATGTGGGAAAAAACAATCGTGACAGATTGATTTGAAGGAACGGATAGTTCATAAAATCCATTATTATTTGTCGTTGTTCCACCAAAATTTGTAATGATATTGACCCCAACTACAGCGAAGTTATTTTCCGAAGTAACCACTCCTTTTATTACGGCTGATTGTGCACTTGCAAAACCTGTCATTAAAACCACACAAAGACAAATAAATCTATTCATAAGTTTTTCGATAAAAAACGGCATTGTATTGACTGCTGTTTCCAACCATGTCTTTAACGGAAATTTCTATAAAATGTTTTGTCCCTTCTAGGGGATAGTCGTCAAAGGTAAAAGTCAAGCTCTTTTTTTTGTATTCGTATTCAAACAGCACCCATTTTCCGTCTATGGTGCCTCGATAATGTCCTATTCCTGTACCTTCATCATCAATAATAAAAGAAAGCTTACGATAGTTACTCACCCATTTTCCATCTTCAAAATTGACAGGTTCAATGGTGGGTGGAATAGTGTCTCGTCCCAAAATGTATTTACCCAATGTTTTTGTACGTGCCTTGAAAACGCCATTCTTATGATCCGATGACACAAAGTGAATGGATTTTTTACCAGACACTATTCCCAAATAATTGCCTTTTTGGATGGTGTCAGGTTGGTATGAAATTTTAATATTTTTGTAAACAGGCACCAAAGGATTTTCGATTACAAGCGTGTCTCCAGACTCTTTAATATCAATAGTGGCGTCTTCAAAAAAGGTGTTTTTTGCAAAATACACACTGCTTTTTTCAAAGGTATACAAGTAGTCTCGATCTGTTAAAATAATTTTCCCTGGTTTTTTTTCTTTCGAACGAACGGCAATTTGTTCAACTCCTTTTACTGGAACTTGAAGCGTAACGGAGTTGTTTTCAAAATCACTTACCTTTATACTGTAGATATAATTGAGACCTTCTTTAACAGAAAAACTTCCCTTGTTTGAAGTTGTGTAGAATTCAAGTTTATTGCCTTTTGTTTTATATAGTTTAATAATTTTTTGTCGGTGTGTTTTCATACGAGGGTAATCAATAAATGTATTGATAAAACTTGATTCTTTGAACGAAAACTTGTTCATTTCAAACGACTGAAGAAGCGAACCGTTTAAATGCGTACTGATTTTAAAAATACCGTTCTGATTGTATGCCAAATCTTGTCGATCAATGGTGTTGATTCCAAAACCAATAGGTCCAATGGCATGAACAGGGTCAGCGCTGTATAGTGAATCATTCACTTTTTTAAAAATGAGTTGAATCGGGGTGTTCAGAGAGTTAATGACACTGGATTCTGAAAGCGGATATCCTACCAAATTTTGAATAATTGGACGTTGGTGGTCTGCAACATCAAAACCCAAAAGCAAGGGGTTTATTGGTTTTTGACTCAAGGTTTCTCGAATTTCAAAATGAAGGTGAGGACCGCTAGAACTTCCAGTATTTCCCGACAAGGCAATGAATTCTCCCTTATTGATTTTGAGCGCGTTTGGTTTTGGAAACAATTCAATTTCATAAGTTTCCTGGCTGTATTGTTGTTTTTGGACATAAGCCTCAATGCTAGGTGCAAATTTTTTCAAATGAGCATAGACCGAGGTGTATCCGTTGGGATGTTCTATGTAAAGTACTTTTCCAAATCCGCCATGAGAAATTTTGATGCGTTTCACAAATCCACTTCCAATAGCTTTCACTTCAAAGTTTTCTTTTTTCTGGGTTTTTATATCCAATCCAGAATGAAAATGATTGGAGCGCAATTCTCCAAATGTTCCCGCCAAAAGCAAGGGAATGTCCAAAGGTGCTTGAAAGTCTTTGTGAGTTTCATTGGGTTGCGAATAACTTCTCAAAACCACAAAAAACAATAAGTAGAAAATTAAGAATCCGAGATATTTCATGTATGTCAAAAGTAGCAAATTATAAACAATCTTAAAATTAGAATCTTCAACTTGGAATATTGGTTTAGGAATGCTAACTTTGAAGAGCAGATGTAAAATTTTGCTACAAGATGAGTGAAACAATGCAAGCCATTGATTTGTTAGAAAATACCATTCGAACAATGATCCAAAAAATGAGAATTCTTGAAAAAGAAAACGAGTCATTGGGTCAAAAAGTAGATGAACTCAAACAGCTTGTATCAGTCCAAAACAAAGATAGTTTGCTTTGGAAAGACAAATACCATTCACTTGTCATAGCAAAAACACTGCAAGGTAGTAGTAAGAATACAAACAATGTTAAACTCACTATAAGTAATCTCATTAAGGAAATAGACACGTGCATTGCGCAACTAAATCCTTAAAATAACTTGACAAGTGCAGAAAATAAAGCTAACAATCGCAAATAGGGTGTACCCCTTGAGTGTTTCCTCGCATGAGGAAGAAGAGGTTTTGAGAAAAGCCGTAAAAAAAATTGAAAGCATGATTCAACACTTTGAAAAAAATTATGCAGTTAATGACAAGCAAGATGTATTGGCAATGTGCGCCCTTCAACTTGTTGCTCAAGCTGCTAGAGACGACCATAGCGAAGTTTTGACAGAGAAAAAAATAGGAAGTCGCATAGAAGCGTTGAATCAAGAATTAGCCTCGTTGTTAACTTCCTAAACGTTCATTAACATATATAAATACTGCCTGCATCAATTGCATTTTTTGATAAACTCAACACCAATTCTATTAAAAGAGGTGAGTGAAGTTGCAAAAGCAAGCCGTCTTCGAACGGATCCTTGACCAACTTAGTAGCCTCAAACCTGTTTAATATGAGTTTATACAAAACCTTATTGATGTGGGCTTTTTTTATGTAAAAAAACAAACAAAATGGAATTCAACATCTATACCATCGCTTTTGGTATTGTCGGAATTGTATTGGGACTAATTGTTTCAAAAATTCTAGATAAAAGCAGTGCAAATAAAACAATTACTAATGCTCAGAAAGAAGCATCTCAACTAATAAGGGATGCTCAAAAAGAGGGTGAAATAATTAAGAAAGACAAACTCTTCCAAGCAAAAGAAAAGTTCTTAGAGCTCAAGAGTGAACACGATAAGGTCATCGCATCTAGAGAAAACAAATTGAATGATGCTCAAAAGCGAATTCGTGATAAGGAGTCTCAAATATCCAATGAAATATCCAAAAACAAGCGCCTTAATCAATCTCTTGAAGACAAGTCTGCGATTCTAAATAAAAAGTCGGAATATATTGATAAGAAAAAAGAAGAACTCGATAAGCTTCATCAAAGCCATGTCAGCCAATTGGAATCGATTTCTGGTCTGTCTGCCGAAGAAGCCAAAGAACAATTGGTGAATTCTTTAAAAGAAGAAGCCAAAACAGATGCATTAGCATTTGCTCAAAATGCTATTGAAGAGGCCAAATTGACTGCCCAGCAAGAAGCAAAAAAAATTATAATTAACACCATTCAGCGAATAGGAACTGAAGAAACAGTCGAAAACTGTGTGTCGGTATTTAACTTAGATTCTGACGATGTAAAAGGTCGTATTATTGGTAGGGAAGGTCGCAACATTCGGGCTATTGAAGCTGCTACTGGTGTAGAAATTATTGTTGACGATACTCCAGAAGCCATTATTCTTTCTTGCTTTGATTCGGTTCGTAGAGAAGTTGCTCGTTTGTCGCTTCATAAACTAGTTACTGATGGACGAATTCACCCTGCTAGAATTGAAGAGGTGGTTAGTAAAACAACCAAACAAATTGAATCTGAAATTATTGAAGTAGGAAAACGCACCGTAATTGATTTGGGAATCCACGGTCTTCATCCCGAACTTATAAAGGCTGTAGGTCGAATGAAGTATCGATCTTCATACGGTCAAAACTTGTTACAACATTCGCGAGAGGTTTCAAAACTTTGTGGTGTGATGGCTTCTGAGCTAGGGCTCAATGCCAAAGTTGCCAAACGGGCAGGACTGCTTCACGATATTGGAAAAGTACCGGAAGAAGAAACAGAAACTCCCCACGCTATTTTGGGAATGCAATGGGCTGAAAAATACGGAGAAAAAGAAGATGTATGCAATGCCATCGGTGCGCATCACGATGAAATTGAAATGAAAAACCTCATTTCCCCCATTGTTCAGGTTTGTGATGCGATTTCAGGAGCTCGTCCTGGGGCGCGCCGGCAAGTATTGGACAGCTACATACAGAGACTTAAAGAAATGGAAGACATTGCTTATGAGTTTACAGGAGTCACAAAGGCATACGCTATTCAAGCGGGTAGAGAACTCCGAGTAATGGTTGAAAGCGAAAAAGTGTCTGATGATTTAGCAGCTCAATTATCTTTTGAAATTTCGCAAAAAATCCAAACAGACATGACCTATCCCGGTCAGGTAAAAGTTACTGTAATTCGAGAAACTCGTGTGGTAAATATTGCCAAGTAAAAACAATGTGTTTGTATGAAGGCAAACGGTTTGATAAATCATAAAAAAACCATCAAATAGCTATTTGATGGTTTTTTGTTATTAGAATCGAAAAGCGTTTTAGTCTCTACTTCGATTTCGATTGCGATCTCCTCCACGGTTATCGCGTCTATCATTGTCTCTACGTGGTGGTCGCTCAACATAACCTTCTGGTTTTTCCAGCAAGGCTTTTCGAGATACTTTTTCTTTGCGAGTTCTTGGATCTACTCCAAAATACTTAACATCAAAGACATCCCCCATGTTGACTACATCGGACACATTTTCTGTGCGTTCCCATGCCAATTCACTAACGTGTAACAAGACTTCGTTTCCAGGAGCTTCTATATACTCAACAACAGCACCAAAATCTAACATTTTGATTACTTTTACAGAATAGGTAGCTCCTTTTTCGGGCTTGAACGTAATTGAGTCAATTTTGGCGAGTACCGCATCTATCCCTTCGGCAGATGTTCCTAGAATTTCCACAATACCTTCTTCGGTTTCTGGATCTTCGTTAATCACAATCGTACAGCCAGTTTCTTTTTGCAGTTCTTGAATTACTTTTCCACCAGGTCCAATCAAGGCGCCGATATAATCGTTAGGAATTCTTCGAGTTACCATTTTTGGCGAATGTGGTTTCACATCCTCTGCAGGTGCAGCAATGGTAGCTACTAGCTTTTCCAAAATATGCAAACGACCCTCAAGAGCTTGTTTCAATGCTTTTACTAAAATTTCATAGGACAATCCTTTGATTTTAATATCCATTTGACAAGCCGTAATTCCATCTTCTGTACCAGTAACCTTAAAATCCATATCACCTAGGTGATCTTCGTCTCCCAAAATATCAGACAATACTGCGTATCGTTCTCCATCGGAAATCAATCCCATAGCAATTCCTGAAACGGGTTTACGAATTTGAATACCAGCGTCCATGAGCGCCATAGTTCCAGAACAAACAGTTGCCATTGACGACGACCCATTTGACTCCAATACTTCCGATACAATTCGAACCGTATAAGGACAGTTGTCAGGCATTACTTTTTTAAGAGCACGCTGTGCCAGGTTTCCATGACCAATTTCTCTTCGCGAAGTTCCGCGAAGTGGGCGTGCTTCTCCTGTACAAAACGGAGGAAAGTTGTAGTGTAAATAAAAGTTCTCTTCTCCTTGATGTGAAGGCGAATCGATAATGTTTGATTCTCTAGAAGTTCCCAAGGTAACGGTTGCTAGTGCTTGTGTTTCTCCTCTAGTAAATATTGAAGATCCGTGTGTAGAAGGCAAATAATCAACTTCACACCATATTGGGCGAATCTCGTTAGTTTGTCTTCCGTCCAATCGTTTTCCTTCGGCAAGTACTACCTCACGAACAGCTTCTTTCTGAGCAATATTAAAATACTTTGAAATTAAATGTCCTTTTTCTTCTTGCTCCTCTTCGCTAAACAATGCGATTGCTTCGTCTTTAACAAGACCAAATTTTTCTCCCCGTTCTTGTTTGGATGAACCAGCTTTGGCAATATCGTAACACTTTTGATAAACAGCTTCTTTAACTTTAGTGGCAATAGCGTCATCGGTTTCTTCTTGTTCGTATTCGCGAGTTGCTTTTTTTCCGACGGCTTCCGCAAGTCGAATTTGTGCTGCAATTTGAACTTTAATGGCTTCGTGACCAAACTTAATAGCCTCTACCATTTCTTCTTCAGAAATCTCATTGAATTCACCTTCTACCATCGCAACAGAATCTTCACTTGCACCAATCATAATGTCGATGTCTGATGCTTCAAGTTGCGCTCGGCTTGGGTTGATTATGAATTTTCCGTCAATTCTTCCTACGCGTGCCTCAGAAATTGGACATTCAAAAGGAATATCCGACAACTGAATTACTGTAGAAGCTGCTAATCCAGCAAGAGCATCACACATAACGTCATCGTCATGAGACATTAATTGAATCATTAGCTGAGTTTCGGCATGATAATCTTTTGGAAATAAGGGTCGCAATACACGATCTACCAATCGCATGGTCAAAATTTCGTCGTTGCTAGGTCTGGCTTCTCGCTTGAAGAAACCACCAGGGAATCTTCCCGCTGAGGCAAATTTTTCTCTGTAATCAACGGTCAGTGGTAAAAAATCAACAGGGCTGGCTTTTCGAGCCGATACAACGGTTGCTAATAACATAGCATTTCCCATTCTAATGACTGCTGAACCGTCGGCTTGCTTGGCAAGCTTTCCTGTTTCGATGGTAATCGTTCTACCATCGCCTAAGTCAATCGACTCAGTAAAGGTTTTTGGTATCATATTTTTTCATTTAAAATTAAAAAAAGGGTTGTTGTTGTGCTGTTGTCGTAGATACCCCAATGAAAAACCTATGATGCTTTTTCAGTAAAAAAAGAGGCACAAGGCCTCTTTTCGTTTATTTTCTAATATTCAATTCTTTGATAATTGCACGATACCTATTGATATCCTTGCTTTTTAGATAGTCCAACAGGCTTCTTCGTTTTCCTACCAACATAACGAGTGATCGTTCGGTATTGAAATCTTTACGATTCTTTTTAAGGTGTCCTGTTAAGTAATTGATTCGATGCGTAAACAAAGCGATTTGACCTTCTGTCGAACCGGTGTCTTTTTCAGATTTTCCGTGTTTTTTGAAAATCGCTTCTTTAACTTCTTTTGCTAAGTACATGCCAATATTTATGTAAATGATTATTATGTAGCCAACAGATTTTCTGTTGGAGCGGCAAATATAAGACTAAATTATGAAACTTTCTTTTTTTT
>ERZ887849.3363-NODE-3363-length-12096-cov-12.340503_pt1 | contig 12096 bp, 9 predicted proteins | sample MGYA00521267_ERZ887849 | MGnify/ENA primary metagenome ERZ887849 (study PRJEB32303, sample SAMEA104408601) | aquatic metagenome | biome: Brackish water; feature: Pelagic; material: water | place: Baltic Sea | collected 2014-06-06T16:11:00 | depth 2,863 m ... | reverse complement strand
CTGTAAGCTGTAAGCTGTGAGCGGGCGCCGAACGGGCGCATCTTACTTATCCCCTTGATATCGTCGCCTGCCGGTGGGCATGCGGGTCTGGCTGGTCTAGACTAACTTATGTCGAATCGTCGGCATGGAGTTGCGGTATCAGTCATGTCAGAGCAAATTGAACAACAATCAGCCTCTTGGTCTCTCATGAAGCCGAAATTTATCCATTTGCGCACGCATAGCGCTTATTCGCTCCTTGAAGGAGCGTTACCCATTAAAACCCTGACGCAAGCGGCCTTGGCCTCGCAAATGCCGGCTTTAGCGGTGACCGATCGCAATAATCTTTTTGGCGCGCTGGAGTTTGCCGAAACCGCCGCTGGCCTCGGTATTCAGCCGATTATTGGCGCCACTTTGAAAGTGCACGCTGATGAGGCTGATGGCAGTGAGTGTGATGGCTATATTGCGCTTTTGGCCAAGGATGAGCAGGGCTACCTCAATCTCATGGCGCTGATCAGCGCCGCTCATTTGGCCGCCGAAGGCACCAAAGAGCCCGGTGTGTCGATGGCCGCGCTGAAAGCCCATGCCACCGGTTTGATTTGTCTGACAGGTGGCGAAGAAGGGCCAATCAATGGCCTGCTCAGCAGCCAGCGCCCGAAAGATGCAAAAAGTAAATTATCCAGCTTAAACAATATTTTCAGTAGAAATATTTATGTAGAACTTCAACGTTATACGGGACGTGATGACGGCGAGATTGAGGCCGCGCTGATTGACCTTGCTTATGACATGGAGCTGCCATTGGTGGCGACCAATCAGGCGTTTTTTGCCTCAGCCGACGATTATCGTGCGCATGATGCGCTGATTTGCATTGCCGCCGGTCGTTATTTGAACGAAGAAGACCGCCGCCGGTTGACCCCTGATCACCGGCTCAAATCAGCCGAAGAAATGTGCGCCTTGTTTGCCGATTTGCCCGAGGCGCTCGAAAATACCATTGAAATCGCCCAAAGATGTGCTTTTCGCCCACTTGAGCACGCGCCGATTTTGCCGGCCTTTGCCGCCGGTGATGAGCTTGCGGCCCTGCGTCAACAAGCGCATGAGGGGCTCGACGACCGATTGCAGCAAATTGTACCGGCGGCAAGCCCGGAGGCCTATCGCGAGCGGCTTGATTTTGAGCTCGACGTCATCGGCAAAATGGGTTTTCCCGGCTATTTCTTGATTGTTGCCGATTTTATTCGTTGGGCCAAAGAGCAGAATATTGCCGTCGGCCCGGGCCGTGGCTCTGGGGCTGGCTCGGTTGTCGCTTGGGCGCTGACCATCACCGACCTCGATCCTCTCAGATTTAATTTGCTATTTGAACGATTTTTGAACCCTGAACGGGTTTCCATGCCTGACTTTGACATTGATTTCTGCCAATCGCGGCGTGAGGAAGTCATTGCCTATGTGCAGGAGAAATATGGTCGCGGGCAGGTCGCGCAAATCATCACCTTTGGTAAATTGCAGGCGCGAGCTGTTTTGCGCGATGTCGGGCGGGTGTTGCAAATGCCCTATGGGCAAATCGACAGTTTGTGCAAAATGGTGCCGAATAATCCCGCCAATCCGGTGACCCTGAGCGAGGCGATTGACGGCGAACCGCGCTTGCAAGCCGAGCGCGACAGCGACGCGCAAGTGGCGGAATTGATTGAAATTAGCCTGAAACTTGAAGGCCTTTACCGCCACGCTTCGACCCATGCCGCCGGTGTGGTGATTGGTGACCGACCGTTGCAAGAGTTGGTAGCGCTTTATCGTGACCCGAAGTCCGACATGCCAGTGACCCAGTTCAATATGAAATGGGTGGAAAAAGCCGGTCTGGTCAAATTTGACTTTTTGGGCTTGAAAACCCTGACAGTGCTGGAAAAAGCCGTCGATTTGCTAGCTCGCACGGGCGTCGAGGTCGATATTCATAAACTGCCTTTGGATGACGCGAAAACCTTTGAGCTTTTGGGGCGTGGCGACACCATTGGCGTGTTCCAGTTAGAAAGCTCTGGCATGCGCGATGTGCTGCGCAAGATGAAGCCAGATGTGTTTGAGGATATTATCGCCCTTGTGGCGCTCTATCGTCCCGGCCCAATGGATAATATTCCGCGCTATATTGCCTGTAAAAATGGCGAGCAACAGCCGAATTACCTACACGACACGCTCAAACCGCTACTAGAAGAAACCTACGGGGTGATGATTTATCAGGAGCAGGTGATGCAAATCGCCCAAACCCTGTCGGGTTATTCGCTCGGCGAGGCCGATTTATTGCGCCGCGCCATGGGGAAGAAAATCAAAGCAGAAATGGATGCGCAAAAAGCCCGCTTCATTGATGGGGCGACGGAAAATGGCGTCAGCAAAGCCAAAGCGGCAGAAATTTTCGATCAGGTCGACCGTTTTGCCGGTTATGGGTTTAACAAAAGCCATGCTGCGGCTTATGCTCTGATTTCCTATCAGACAGCCTGGCTAAAGGCTAACTATCCCGTCGCCTTTTATGCCGCTTCCATGTCATTGGATTTTGAACGCACCGACAAGCTCAATAGTTTCAAACAAGACGCGGGCCGCCATGATATCGCCGTGCTCAGCCCCGATGTGAACCGGTCGGAAGTGCAATTTTCCATCGATGGCGATAAAATCTATTATGCGCTATCGGCCATTCGCAATGTTGGCAGCCAATCCATGCGTGCCTTGCAGGCTGAGCGGGAGGCCAATGGGCCGTTCAAAGATGTCTTCGATTTCGCCCGCCGCACCGCCACTATTGGCCTCAACCGCCGCACGCTGGAACATTTGATTGCCGCCGGTGCATTTGACCAATTAGACGCTGATCGAGCCAAATTATCCGCTGGCGTCGATGTGCTGCTCGGTGAAGCCAGCATTGCCCAAGCCGATAAGGAATCGCAGCAAGAAAACTTGTTTGGCGAAGAAGATGTTGCCGAAAGCGTTGTTTTGCCGCCGGCCTTAGCCCCATGGTCGTCAATGGATCGGCTGTCGCATGAATTCGGGGCGCTGGGCTTTTTCCTGACCGGTCATCCGCTTGACGACTATCAAACCCTGCTGAAACGCAGCCGTGTTGCCAGTTTTGAAGAACTCGAAAGCCGCGTCGAGCCGGAAGTCTTGGTGGCCGGTGCGGTGATTAAAGTCGATGAACGCAAATCGAAAAAGGGCAATCCATTCGCCTTTATCACCTTGTCCGACACCACCGGCCAATTTGAGGTGACCACGTTCTCAGAGGCCTTATCGGTGGCGCGGGAAAATTTGAAAGTCGGGGCGCTGATGGTCGGCACGGTAAAAATTGAGCGCGAGGACGGGCAATTGCGGTTGTTGGCGCAATCACTGCGGCCGATTGATGAGGCAATTTCCAATTCGGAAGCGGGGTTGCGTATTTTCGTTGAGAAACCAGAGGCGTGTGCCGGACTGCAGACGCGCCTGAAAGACGTTGAATTGCTGCCGCATAAAAACGGCGGCGAGGTGTCATTGGTGATTATGGGTCAGCAGCGCGAGGTCGAATTGCGCTTACCCAACCGCTATGCCATCAACCCGCGCGTGGCCGGAGCCATCAAGGCTGTGCCGGGCATTTTACACGTCGAAGAAATATAGACAAAAGCCTGCGGTCAGCCCTGATTTTTGCTTGCCAGAACGGCATAAATTCCCTATACCACGCGAACTACTCACGCAGGATTAGCCCATTTGCCGGGCGCTCTTCGTGTCAGACATTGGGTCTGATGACACCCCTGCGGCGGATTAACGAGAGAAAGGAAGGCAACGCTATGGCTCTGCCCGATTATAATATGCGTCAACTGCTGGAAGCAGGCGTACACTTTGGACACCAAACCCACCGTTGGAACCCGAAAATGGCTCCGTTCATTTTTGGCGGTCGTAACGGCATTCACGTTTTAGATTTGGCACAAACGGTGCCGCTTTTGCACCAAGCTCTGGTCGCGGTTCGCGATGTTGTGGCCTCAGGTGGCCGAGTATTATTCGTCGGCACCAAGCGTCAAGCGGCTGAACCAATTGCCCGCCACGCTAGCCAGTGCGCCCAATATTACATGAATTCACGTTGGCTCGGCGGCACGCTGACCAACTGGCAAACTATTTCAAATTCAATCAAACGTCTGCGTGAGCTGGAAACCATTTTGGGTGGCGACGGTGCAGGCGGTCTGACCAAAAAAGAAATTCTGAACCTGACACGCGAGCACGAAAAACTTGAGCGCGCACTCGGCGGAATTAAAGAAATGGGCGGCGTGCCTGAGCTGATGTTTGTGGTCGACACCAACAAAGAAGCCATTGCCATTGCCGAAGCCAAAACATTGGGCATTCCGGTGATTGCCATTCTTGACAGCAATTGCGACCCAGACGGCATCGATTACCCAATTCCAGGCAATGATGACGCCTCACGCGCCATCGAGCTTTATTGCAGCCTGATTTCAAAAGCCGTTATTGCTGGCATTGAAGACAGCAGTTCTGCATCTGGTGTTGATCTAGGCGCGGTTGCTGAGCCAGTGGTTGAAGCGGTGCTTGCAGAAACGGCTGTTGAAGCGTCGGCTGAAGAAGTTGTCGCTGCTGAGGAAGTTGTTGCTGCTGAGGAAGTTGTTGTTGAAGCGCCAGCTGAAGAAGTTGTCGCCGAAGAAACAGCCGAAGCAGCCCCTGAGGAAGAAGCCCAAGCCTAAGGCTTGCATTCTAAAATAGACAAGTGAAGGAGCTCACAATGAGCAACATTACAGCGAGTATGGTGAAAGAGCTGCGCGAAGTTTCTGGCGCCGGCATGATGGATTGCAAAAATGCGTTGAACGAGAACAATGGCGACATGGACGCTGCCGTTGATTGGCTGCGCACCAAAGGTTTGGCCAAAGCGGCTAAAAAGTCTGGTCGCGTCGCGGCTGAGGGCTTGGTCGGCGTGGCATCAAATGGCACAACCGGTTCAGTGGTTGAGGTTAACTCAGAAACTGACTTTGTTGCCCGTAATGATGTTTTCCAAACAATGGTTGCGCAGATTTCAACTTTGGCCAGCACGATTTCTGGTTCGCATGACGATTTATTGGCCGCTGAGTTTCCTGGCGCTGGTAAATCTGTTCACGACCATGTGCAAGAAATGGTCGGCACAATTGGCGAAAACATGAACGTGCGTCGCTCGCAAACTTTGAGCGTGTCGGAAGGTGTTGTGGCCAGCTATGTACACAGCCCAGTAACCGACGGTCTTGGAAAAATTGGCGTTCTGGTGGCACTTGAGTCATCTGGCGACAGCGAAAAACTGCAAGCATTGGGCAAGCAATTGGCCATGCATGTCGCGGCGACAAGCCCATTGGCGGCGACGGCTGACGAATTGGATCCCGAAGAAGTCGAGCGCGAACGCGCTGTGCTGATTGCCGAAGCTAAAGAGAGCGGCAAGCCAGACGAGATCATCGGCAAAATGGTTGAGGGTCGGATCCGCAAATTCTACGAAGAAGTTGTGCTCGAGTCACAAGTCTTTGTCATCGACGGCGAAACACGGGTTTCAAAAGTTCTTGAGAGTGCCGCAGGCGATGTTGGTGGTGCTGTGAAACTGAAAGGTTTCGTGCGCTTCGAATTAGGCCAAGGCGTTGACAAGGGTGAAGAAGCTGATTTTGCCGCCGAAGTTGCTGCAGCGGTTAGCGGTAATTAATCATCTGTGTTCTGCGCTGGCTCTGGTCAGGGCGGCGTATAAATGCAAATCTTATAGCCACAATGGCCGGAATCGCGCCATTGTGGCTTTTGCAAATAAGCAACGATTATTGGCTCTCAGGAGGCGCTCATGGCAGGTAAACCGAACTATAAACGTGTGCTTTTGAAAGTTTCCGGCGAGGCCCTTATGGGGTCCGGCCAATATGGCATAGACGTTGCCACCGTTGACCGAATTGCCCATGAAGTCAAAGATGCGCTGGCGCTTGGGGTCGAGGTCTGCATGGTCATTGGGGGCGGTAATATTTTCCGCGGCCTATCGGGTGCGGCGGATGGCATGGATCGCTCAAGTGCCGATTACATGGGCATGCTCGCAACGGTGATGAATGCGCTGGCCATGCAAAATGGCTTGGAACGTTCAGGCGTTGCGACTCGCGTCTTATCTGCCATTCCGATGACAAGTGTGTGTGAGCCATATATTCGCCGCCGCGCCGAACGGCATATGGAAAAAGGTCGGGTGGTGATTTTTGCTGCCGGCACTGGCAACCCATTTTTCACCACAGACACAGCCGCCGCTTTGCGGGCCGCAGAAATGAACTGCGACGCGCTGATGAAGGGCACCAATGTTGACGGGGTTTATTCGGCCGACCCGAAAACCGACCCGCAGGCCGAGCGTTATGACCAGCTGACCTATATGGATGTGTTGTCGCGCGACTTAAAAGTGATGGACGCTTCGGCGGTTTCTCTCTCGCGTGAAAACGGCATTCCGATTATTGTCTTTTCAATTCAGCAATCTGGTGCCTTTACGCAAGTGTTAAAGGGTGACGGCGCCTGTACGATTGTGCAAAGCTAAACCATAGCAAGGATATAAAATGAGCATTGATATTTCAGATATTGAGCGCCGCATGGAAGGCGCCGTAACAACATTGAAAACTGATTTGGGCGGGTTACGCACAGGGCGTGCCAGTGCCAGCCTGTTGGAGCCAATCACCGTTGATGCCTATGGCCAGCAAATGCCAATTTCTCAAGTCGGTACAATTTCTGTGCCAGAGCCGCGCATGTTGAGCATTCAAGTGTGGGACAAAGGGCAAGTGAGCCTGGTTGAAAAAGCCATTCGTGAAAGCGGCCTTGGCTTGAACCCAATGGCCGACGGCACGTTGGTGCGTATTCCTTTGCCAGAACTGAACGCGGAACGGCGCGAAGAATTGGTCAAAGTGGCTGGCAAATATGCGGAACAAGCCCGCGTCGCTGTGCGTAATGTGCGCCGTGATGGAATGGACCAGATTAAGAAGGCCGAAAAAGACAGCGAGATTTCGCAAGACGAGGCCAAGGATTTGTCGGCTGAAGTGCAAACCATCACCGATAAATATGTCAAGCTGGTGGATGAAACGCTGGAAGTCAAAGAAGGCGAAATCCGGCAGGTTTAGTTGGGCAGGGCGTATGTCGCAGTTTCACGAACAGCAAGACTTACCATCTCACCTCGCCATTATTATGGATGGCAATGGACGCTGGGCGACAAATCGCGGTGTGCCTCGGCAGGAGGGGCATCGACAAGGCGTTGAGACTTTGCGCCAATCACTCAAAGATGTCATGCGGGCAGGCATTAAATGCCTCACCGTGTTTTCCTTTTCCTCCGAAAATTGGAACCGCCCAAAGGCAGAAGTTACCTTTCTCATGACGCTATTGCAGCGCTTTATTGAGAGCGATTTGGCGGAGCTGCATGGGCAAAATGTGCGCGTGCGCGTGCTGGGGCGGCGTCAGGATTTGCCGCCGAAAATTACCAAACTAATCGAACACGCGGAGTCGCTGACGGCTGACAATACGGCATTGCAATTGCAGGTGGCGTTTAACTATGGTGCCCGCGAAGAAATCGCCGACGCGGCGTCGCGTTTGGCGCGCCGCGCTGTGGCCGGCACCTTGGATCCCGCATCAATTACGCCTGAGGTTTTTGACGCTGAATTACTGACCGCGGGGTTGCCAGACCCAGATTTAATCATTCGCACCAGTGGTGAATATCGCGTCAGTAATTTTTTGCTGTGGCAGAGTGCCTATGCTGAATTTTTCTTCACCGAAACATTGTGGCCAGATTTCACCGTCGATGATTTAGACCAAGCATTGCACGCTTATGCCCAGCGTGATCGCCGCTTTGGCGGTTTATCAAATCAACAAGAGCGGGAGCGCTAGATGGCTGCCGTAAAGCCACAGACAGCAAAGCCCGTTAAGCTAGCTGATAAATTTGTCGGTCTTGTGCAGCGCATCCGCACAGCTCTTGTGATGTTGCCCTTCGTGTTGGCCGCCGTGTGGTTTGGTGAGCTATGGTTTTTCGGCCTGATTGCTCTCGCTGCGCTGGTCATGGCCTATGAGTGGGTTGGGCTGTTGAAAAGTCAGCAACCGAGCAGAGACCGCCTTTGGTTGAGCGCTTTGCTTTTGGCGGTTTTATGGTTTGCCCACGTCACCTCGGCAACCGATGGTCTGGCTTTGATTGCGGTAATTTGTCTGTTTGGCGGGGCGGTGTTGGTTCAATCCGGCGCGCGCATCACGCCAGTTCTCGGCGGCTTAGTTTATATCGGCTGGCCGATGACAGCAGCCATTGGATTTCATCAGGCACCTTTGGGCGCGCTGATTATTTTATATGTGCTGGTAACCGTTTGGTCGGTGGATATTTTCGCCATGTTTAGCGGCAAAATTATTGGTGGCCCTAAATTGGCGCCGCGCATATCGCCGAATAAAACTTGGGCGGGTCTGTTGGGTGCCATTGTAGGCGCCATGGCCGTGGCCTGTTTGAGCTATTTGGTTTTTCCCTATTTTGGCCTGTCGCAAGTGACGCTCTCTCACATGTTCACCCTTGCGGTGGGGCTGGCGCTTGTGGCGCAAATGGCCGACCTATTTGAATCCGCCATAAAGCGCAAGAACGACATTAAAGATTCCGGCGCGATCATCCCCGGCCATGGCGGCATTCTCGATCGGGTCGATGGTCTGGTTGGCGTGTTCATTGTGTTGCATCTCATTGTTTTATGGCGTGGCGGCTCCGTCGCTGATGCTTTGTGGTTTTGGTAAAATGCGCCGTATTTCCCTATTTGGTGCAACCGGCACGATTGGCGATAATGCCTTGCAATTGGTTGATCTGCACCCCGAGCGTTTCACCATTGAGGTGATGAGTGCGCACCAAAATGTAAAGAAACTCGTTGCTTTGGCGCGTCGTTATCAACCCAAATGTTTGGTCATTGGCGATGCCGAGTCGGCAGCTCTGGTGAAACAAAACCTGACCGACTTTTCTGGTGATATTTTAGTCGGCGAAGCAGGTCTGGTCGAGGCAGCGCAAAGGCCGTGCGACGTCACCGTGATGGCGATTGTCGGTTTCGCAGGTCTTAAGCCGGCGTTGGCCGCAGCGCAATTGGGTCATATTTTGGCTCTTGCCAATAAAGAATGTTTGGTTGCTGCTGGCCCCTTGCTGATGCGCCAAGCCAGTCAGCACGGCACCACCGTATTGCCGATTGATAGCGAGCATAATGCGATTTTCCAGCTTCTTGATGGCCGCCGTGCCGATGGCTTGGAGAAGATGATTTTGACGGCATCAGGCGGGCCGTTTCGTGAGGCCAGCCGTCGCGATTTGGAAAATGTGACGCCGAGCATGGCCGTTGCCCATCCGAATTGGGACATGGGGGCGAAAATTTCTGTCGATAGCGCGACGTTGATGAACAAAGGTCTGGAGCTGATTGAGGCGCATTATTTGTTTCAGGTGGCGCCAGAAAAGCTTGATGTTCTGGTGCATCCACAATCAGTGGTGCATGGTTTGGTGAGTTTTGCCGATGGCAGTGTGCTGGCGCAAAAAGGTAGCCCTGATATGCGCACACCATTGGCTCATTGCATGGCCTATCCTGAGCGCATTGATGCGGGTGTGGCGCCGCTTGATTTGGCCGCCATTGGCAGTCTGACGTTTGCCAAACCAGATCGCGATTTATTTCCCTGCTTGGGCTTGGCCGAGTCTGCTATGCGGGCCGGTGGTGTGATGCCGACCTTACTCAATGGCGCCAATGAAGAAGCGGTGGCAGCGTTTTTGGCTGGCCGCATTGGGTTTTTGCAAATTGCCGATTTGGTGGCGGATGTATTGGCGCAATTTGCCGATACTGGGCAGGAAGTGGCGTCTTTGGAGGCGGTTTTCGCAGCCGATCAATGGGCCCGCGACAAAGCCCGTATTTGGCTGGAAAGAGCGGCGTAAAGGCGAAAAAGGCGGCATATCGACTAATTTTGCCATAATTCGCAGGTTAACTGAATTGAGGCTTTAACTCTGGTCAAAAATGGCCATAATGCTGAAATTCTTGGGAGTTTTCATGGACGTCATTAACAATTTGTACAGTGGCCTTGGGCTGGCATATCTGGTTCCCTTCGTCTTTGTGCTGACCATTGTGGTATTTTTCCATGAGCTCGGGCATTTCTATGTCGCGCGCCGGTGCGGTGTGCGGGTCGAGATATTTTCGGTTGGTTTTGGCCGCGCCATTGCTAAATGGCACGATAAGCACGGCACAGAATGGCGCATTAGCTGGATACCATTGGGTGGCTATGTGAAATTCTTTGGCGATGAAAACGCCGCCAGTGCGCCCAGTGCCGACGCCCTCAATGATATGGATGACGCCGGTCGGCAGGGCACCCTTTATTACAAACCGCTATGGCAGCGCGCCGCCGTGGTTGCGGCCGGTCCAGTGGCTAATTTTATTCTGGCAATTATCATCTTTGCTTCGCTGTATAGTTTTTTTGGCCAACGGGTTAACGACCCTCTGGTCGGCGGCGTGCTGGAAAACAGTGCCGCTGAACGGGCTGGCTTTCAAACCGGCGATTTAATTACCGCGATAGACGACGAGCAGGTTGAAAATTTCGGCCAAGTGCGCCGTCTGGTGACGGTCAATGCAGGCAATCCCTTGCGCTTTTCTGTGCAGCGAGACGGCGCCCAAGTCTTGCTGACGGCGACGCCTGATTTGGTGTTGGAAACCGACCGTTTTGGCAATGAGTATAATATTGGTCGCCTCGGTGTCGCCGTGTCTGGCGATGGTTCAGGCACGCGCCACGTGCGTTATAACCCAATCACCGCTATAAGAATGGGCGTTGAAGAGAGCTATTTTATTGTCGAACAGACTTTCATCATTATGGGGCGCATTATCATGGGGCGCGAGAGTGCTGAAAGCCTCGGCGGGCCCATTCGTATCGCGCAATTGTCCGGCCAGACCGCGACCCTAGGGCTGGTTGCGCTGATTAATTTAACCGCCGTTTTATCGGTGTCCATTGGCCTGATTAACTTGTTTCCTATCCCCATGCTGGATGGTGGGCATTTGATGTTCTATGCTTATGAGGCCGTTGTCGGGCGTCCGATGTCGATGCGGGTGCAAGAATATGCTATGCGCATCGGCTTGAGCATGGTTATGCTCTTATTCATATTTGTTACATGGAACGATTTGGCCCGTTTAGATGTTTTCTCCCGTGTCGCCAACTTTTTTGGATCTTAATCAATGTCAAATCATTTGAAATCCCTCCCTGTTTTGCTGGTTGTTTGCCTTTTGGCCGTATTCATTTCTCCGGCCTTGGCAAAAATTGGTGAGCCGGTCTCCTTTATCCGCGTTGAAGGTACCCAGCGTGTCGAGGACGAGACGGTTCTGGCCTATATGAATATTCGGGTCGGTCAGATTGATGACGCGACGCTGGTTGACCAATCGGTGAAAACCCTTTTCTCATCCAGCCTGTTCTCGGACGTCACCATTCGGCGCGATGGGTTGGGTTTGGTGGTAACAGTGATTGAAAACCCGATTGTGAATCGGGTCGATTTTGAAGGCAATTCAACGATTCAGGACGAAGCCCTGGCAACCGAAGGCACGTTGAAGTCGCGGCAAATTTATACCCGCGCCCGCGTTCAAGATGACGTTGAGCGCTTTATCGAATTATATCGTCGCGGCGGACGCTTTGCCGTGCGCATTGAACCGAAAGTTATTCAAAAGCCACAAAACCGCATTGATTTGATTTTTGAGATTGACGAAGGCCCGACGACCTCCGTGCGGTCAATCAATTTCCTTGGCAATAAGGCGTTTGATGATGACCGCTTGCGGCAGGAAATTTTTACCACTGAGGCGCGCTGGTGGCGATTTGTGACCTCCAATGACAATTATGACCCTGACCGTGTCGCCTATGACCGCGAATTATTGCGGCGCTTTTACCTAAGCAAAGGCTATGCCGATTTTCAGGTGGTCAGCACCAATGCCGAGCTAACCCGCGACGGCAAAGAGTTTTTTGTTACCTTCAAAGTGGACGAGGGGGCCATGTATAATTTCGGCGCCAGCAGCGTATCGACCTCGCTGGACGAGCTGAAAATTATCGAGCTGGAAGAGCTCATTACCCATGAGGAAGGTGAGCGCTACGACTCGCGAGCACTGGATAAAACCATTGATGCGCTGACCAAAGCCATTGGCGAGCAAGGTTTTGCCTTCGCTG
>ERZ887849.3361-NODE-3361-length-12099-cov-9.406426_pt1 | contig 12099 bp, 12 predicted proteins | sample MGYA00521267_ERZ887849 | MGnify/ENA primary metagenome ERZ887849 (study PRJEB32303, sample SAMEA104408601) | aquatic metagenome | biome: Brackish water; feature: Pelagic; material: water | place: Baltic Sea | collected 2014-06-06T16:11:00 | depth 2,863 m ... | reverse complement strand
TTCTGCAAGATGCCGGCGTAATTGCGCAAATCGCCAACGCTATTCACCCTCAGCCAGGGGAGCACCTGGTGGAAATCGGCCCCGGCCAGGGCGCACTGACGGCATCGCTGATCCGCCGTGACATCCGCCTTGATGTGGTAGAGCTTGACCGCGACCTGGCCTCCGGCCTGCTGGCCGCGTTTAGCATCTACCCGGGTTTCAAGCTGCACAGTGCCGATGCGCTAAGCTTTGACTTTGGGGCCCTCGCCGATGACGGCGTGCCGCTGCGGGTGGTGGGCAACCTGCCCTACAACATTTCAACGCCTTTGCTGTTCCGGCTGTTCGAGTTCGCGCCTGTGGTGCAGGACATGCATTTCATGCTCCAACTGGAAGTGGTCAACCGGCTCGCCGCCACGCCCGGCAGTAAACACTGGGGGCGCCTCGGCATCATGGCGCAGTATCACTGCGAGGTAGAACACCTGTTCGACGTGCCACCCGAAGCCTTTTACCCGCCGCCCAAGGTGCAATCGGCCATTGTGCGCCTAAGCCCCCACCGGCGTTCGCCCTGGCCGGAATGCGACGAAGGCGCGCTGCGCAGGCTCGTCCAATCATCTTTCGCACAGCGTCGCAAAACACTGCGTAATAATTTAAAGGGTATACTCGCCGACAGCGACCTTGAGCAGCTTGGAATTGACCCCGGTGCTCGCGCGGAAACGCTGGAGCTGGTCGACTTTATCCGTCTCACCAACCATTTGAGCAGCGCCTGAAGAACATGGACAACACTGAGCAAAAACGCCCGTTCGACCCCAACCTCGTGAACATTGGCGTCGTGACGAGCTACCTGCTGCGTCACTCGCGCCCGGCCGATCAACAGTATACGTTTGCCTACACCATCACTATCCACAATACCGGCAGCGAGCCGGTACAGCTGATGTCGCGGCACTGGATTATCACCGACGCCGATGGCGCGCAGCAGGAAGTTCGCGGTGAGGGCGTTGTGGGCGAGCAGCCGGTCATTCAACCGGGCACTTACTTCCGCTATACCAGTGGCACCACGCTGGCCACGCCGGTGGGCTTTATGGAAGGCAGTTATGCCATGGTAGTGAGAGCGAGCGAGGGGCAAGGTGCTGCCAATCCGCCGGGGTTCAACGTGCCGATTCGCGCGTTTACGCTGCACACACCCACCGCACTCAACTGAGGTTTTGGAGTGGCGACCTATGCAGTGGGGGATATTCAAGGTTGCTTGCAACCTCTGAAGCACCTCCTCAAGCAGGTTCAGTTCAACCCTGACCGAGACACCCTGTGGTCGGTTGGGGACATCGTAAATCGCGGGCCCAAGTGCCTTAAAACCCTGCGTTTTTTATATGACATGCGTGACAACCTGGTGATGGTACTGGGCAACCATGACCTGCACCTGCTGGCAGTTGCCGCCGGCGTTAGAGCACCCTCCGTCTCGGACACCTTCAGCAAAATCCTTGCCGCGCCAGACCGGGACAAACTACTCAATTGGCTCACGCATCGCCCCTTGTTGCACTACGAGCACGGCCACACCATGGTGCATGCGGGCATTCCGCCCCAGTGGAGCATCGAAGACGCCATGCGCTACGCCTGGGAAGTGGAGGCGGTGCTACAGAGCCCGGATTGCATCAAATTCCTCAAGGCAATGTACGGCAACGAGCCGGCAGTGTGGTCGGACGACCTGGCGGGCATGGAGCGCCTACGCGTTATCACCAACTATTTAACCCGCATGCGCTACTGCACAAAAAAAGGTGTACTGGACCTCGTGAGCAAAGGTCCACTGCCCAATCCGCGCCCAGAGGGCGACAGCAAAAAAGTCTCCCCTTGGTTCAGCCACAAAAAACGCAAGAGCGCCGGCAACAAGATTATCTTCGGGCACTGGGCATCCATCGAAGGCATCACCGACAGCGCCAACACGATCGGCCTGGATACTGGCTGCGTTTGGGGCGGCGCAATGACCTTGTACAACATTGATACCGGCGAACGCAGGCGTTGCCAGTGCAAGAACGGACGCTGCCGCAAATGAAGACCTACCTGGTGGGCGGCGCCGTGCGCGACGCGCTCCTTGGCTACCCCTGCAGCGAGCGCGATTGGGTGGTCGTGGGCGCAACGCCCGATAACATGCTGCAGCTAGGCTATCAGCAGGTCGGCAAGGATTTCCCCGTGTTCCTGCATCCGGAAACCAAAGACGAACACGCCCTGGCCCGCACCGAGCGCAAGCAGGGCCATGGCTATACCGGCTTCGCGGTGCACTGCGACCCGGCGGTCACCCTGGAAGAAGACCTGGTGCGCCGCGATCTGACCATCAATGCCATGGCGCAGGATGAAACCGGCGCTATTGTGGACCCTTACGGCGGCCAGCGCGACCTTCAGGCGCGGGTTCTGCGCCACGTGTCCGAGGCCTTTATTGAGGATCCACTGCGGGTGCTGCGCACGGCGCGTTTTGCCGCACGCTACGCCCATTTGGGCTTCACTGTGGCCCCCGAAACGCTGGCGTTAATGTCCGACATTGTTCGCCAGGGTGAACTGGCACACCTCCCGGCTGAACGCGTTTGGGTCGAAATGCAGCGGGCCTTGGGGGAGCGGAACCCGGACATCTTTATTACCGTCTTGCGCGGCTGCGGGGCGCTGAGGGCTCTGCTGCCTGAGGTTGACGCGCTGTTTGGGGTACCGCAAAGCCCGCAGCATCATCCCGAGGTCGATACCGGGCTCCACACGCTGATGGTGCTGCAGAAGTCTGCGCTATTAACGCCCGCAGCTGACGTGCGTTTCGCGGCGCTGCTGCACGATGTAGGCAAGGGCGTCACGCCTGAAGCCGAATGGCCGCGCCATATCGCGCACGAACACCGCGGTTTGCCGCTGGTGCGCGCAGCATGCAGTCGGCTGCGTACGCCTAACCAGTACCGCGACCTCGCGTTGCAGGTCTGCGAATTTCATTTGCTGTGCCATCGCGCGTATGAGCTTCGCGGAAAAACCCTGCTCAAACTGCTGCGCGGCACGGGCGCATTGCGCCAGCCGGAGCGCTTTGAAGCTTTTTTGCTGGTCTGTGAAGCAGACGCGCGAGGGCGAGCCGGCAGTGAACAAAGTGCGTATTCCCAGTCGGCGTATCTGCGCGAGGCTTTGCAGCTGATTCTTTCGGTGAATGCCAAAACGCTAATGGCGCAAGGGCTGGGCGGCAAGGCGCTCGGCAATGCAATCACTGCTGAGCAGACAAGGCTGCTCGACGTTATGCGGTTAGAGCACAGATGAGCAAAGACATACTCCAGAAGGGCTTCACCCGGCAAAAATTCAAGGAGTGCTACGCCTGAAAACCCCTACCGACTTTTTTCACATGTGTCGCATGGTTTGGCCAGCATCAGGGTTACCTGTGCTCAGGTGTTATGTGAGCTTTGGAGCGTCTGCGTTACTCTTTGTTGCTTCACTGTACCTGTTTCTGCCCATACTGCGCGACGCGAATGGGGCCTCTGAACAGAGGCTGAACTACACTATATCGCTGCTTGGACTTGAGTGTGACTTCTCACTGCATTGGTGGATTCCTTTTATCCTGTTAGTGATATCGGCGTGGCTACTCGCCTTGAGCAAACGGGTTGAATTCCGTATTTGGAAATCAGCTCATCAAGAATTCTGGCAGCGCTTCCGAGCGGTGTTTCCAGTAACGCCAGAGGATATGGATGAGCGCCGCGTTGAAGCTGCAGCCCGAACCCGCGCGATGGCGCTGCGCTGGATAGCACTCATCGGGCTGGAGGTTGGAAAAATCCTGGCGGTTCTGGTGATCTTGGCCCTGATTGAGCCGGTGATGGTGCCACTTCTTCTGGTGACAGCGGCGACTCTGGTGTTGATGTTTCGACGCGCCCTCTGGCACCGCGCCGGCCAAAGCCCTGTCACAAGCAAGGGGCGGCAGGACTTGGATCAGATAATTCGGCACCGCACATCCATGGCAAACGCGCAGCAAGTTTTCTTTGCTCTTATGCCCATTACTATCCTGCTGCTGCTGACCCTACGACGATTGCAAGTGGTTACATTCGATCTCGCAGGGCTGGTTTTCCTCTCGGTATTGGTCGCTGCGCTTGGCAATGCCTGCGCCAGCGGCATGCATAATCTGCTTCACTTACGCAGATTGGACCTGTCGATTCTTTCGCTATGGGACCACCTCGCGAGGGGTGACGCCGAGACATTCCGCGCAAGATTGCTAGCGAGCAAGTGCGAACCGTTAACAAGGGATAACGGTGAAGGCAAACGGAGTTGGCGTCGGGCATGACCGACGCCAATGACCGGCCCAATTTGGTAAAGATCGCGGTAGACTGCAGTTTTTTCGCCGGGCCAACTCAAGGTCTGTCCAGATACCTGCGGGCGCTGCTGCCACGCCTCATCGCGATCTCGCCCGAAAATGTTCGCTGGTTGCTCTACACACGCCACGGTACGTCGCTGCCATGCATGGAGGAGCACAGACGCGTCATCGTTAGAAGGGATAAACTACCCAGCGACTCGGGACGCCTTCTATCACTTTTCAGCTCGATGCCCGCTTGGGCTTATCACGACAAACCCAGCGTGTTCTGGGCTCCTGCACACCGAGCACCGCTCTGGCTACCAAGAGGTACTCGCAGTGTGTTAACGGTACATGATCTGGCATGGGCTGAAGTGCCACAAACAATGCGTCGTAGCACCCGGATCATAGACAAATGGTTTATGAACAGGTCGGTACAACGCGCCGACTTTCTGATTAGTGTCTCGCACGCTACCGCAGCGTCTTTAGAGCGCTGGCTTCCAAGCTCCGCACAGCGAACCCGGGTCATCTACCCAGCGGCTGAAGCGCTTCCTATACCGGGTGACTTGGCGCTCGTCGCACCGGGGCTGAAGCGGGGACACTACATTCTTTTCGTGGGCACACCGGAACCGCGCAAGAACTTGCCAAGGCTGCTCGAAGGCTATGCGCTGGCAAGGCAGCAAAACCCAAACGTGCCCGCGCTAGTCCTCGCAGGGGGAAACGGCTGGGGGCAGCAGCCGACCGCGATCATTGACCAGCAAGCACTCCGGCCCTTCGTGCACAGTCTCGGCAAAGTCTCAGACCAACATCTCTCTACACTCTACGCAAACGCCTTGTGTTTGGCGTTGCCCTCACTCTACGAGGGGTTCGGCCTACCGCTGGTAGAGGCCATGGCCGCGGGCCTCCCAATAATCACATCGAACTCGTCGTCCATGCGAGAGGTTGCAGGTCCAGCCGCCTTACTGGTCGACCCACTTTCCGCTACGGACATTGCCAACGCACTGTTACGAATCAGCGAAGACCGTCTGCTGCATGCCACCCTCGCAGCCGTGGCAAGGCAACAAGCACCGCGCTACTCCTGGGACACAGCGGCTGCGGCGACGCTGGAGGTGCTGCTGGACGCTAGTGCATCCGCCTAGGCCTGCGCAAGCTGCATAACAGTGTCACGAAACTGAACAGCACTTTCCTCCCAAGAGATTACCAATCCAGAGCGGTAGCCTACGGGCACCGGACCCCGCTCACCGCCATTGCTCGCCTCAGCTTCCAGCAACTTCTGGGCCAGCTCACGCGGGTTATTAGCGGAAAAATATCGACAGGCGTCTCCGCCGACTTCACGAAACACTTTGATATCACTAGCGATAACCGGCAAGCCATGATACAAGCCCTCTACAATCGGCAACCCGAAGCCCTCAGCCCAAGATGCACAAACCAGACACTCCGCACGCTGGTAGGCCGCTTCAAGGTCGGCGTCATCCGCATTATCCAAGTGAAACAGCCTCGTGCCTAGGTACCGATGCGAACGAATACGCTGCATTATGTCTGCGTTCGACCAGCCGGGGCGCCCCACCAATATGAGCGTCACCCCAATTTGGTCCCACAACATATCGAGTGCATCCAGAATCGCCGCGTAATTCTTGCGTGGCTCAATCGTACCCACGGCCAGGACAACAAAGCCCAATGGTGGACAAGGCAGCCCTGCAGTCAGCTTGAGAGGAGTTTCCACCGGAGCGGACAACTCGGCACCAAGCCGGAAACTCCCGGTACGCCAGGGCCGTAGCCGCAGATCCGGGTTTGCTTCTAGATAGAGGTCGAGAGAATGCCCCGTTGCGGCGGAATTAGTAAGGAAGAAGTCCGCACTTGGCGCAACTCTGTTGAACCACCACTCATAGCCTGAGACAGTGGTGGGGTGACACATCTCTGGAATTGTCAGCGGGAAAAGATCATGCAACATAACACCCAGCTGTATCCCGCGAGTCTCACGCGCGGCAAGCAGAGCCTCGAGCATCGCGGGTGAATTCCAAGTGGAGTCAACTAAAACCACAATGTCCCCGGCCCGAAAATTCACGCGGGAGACATGAAAAAATATCAAAGGCCAAGCGATTATCCCGAATAGCTTGTAAAAAGCATCTTCCCCCGCGCCGCTCCTCATCAGCGAGCGAACCCAGGTGAAGCAACTTTCGACCAAGAGGGTCACCTCGCTACGAGCTCTGTAGCTACCTGCGCGCAACCATCTCAGTGGGTTCCGCGCTATCCCAAATAGCCTCGCATAACGATAGCGGACATAGAGCGGGCGCAGTTTTTCAACTAGGGCGTTGGCCATGCTTGCCATAGCGGTGCAGCCCCAATTGGAAAGCTCACCAAGCCGTGCATGCCAATCCCGCAGCTTGAAAAGCGGATGAGACCCGGTGGTCAAAGAGCGGCGGGGTGCGAAGAAACCACGCCCAGCCCAGACAATAGGCAACAGCGTCACGTTCTCACTTGAAGCCGAACGATGCTGATTGGCAAGGTTGCGCGCTACCCGCCGTATGCCGCCATCGCCGCCAGCAAAGTAGGTGTGCGTGCATTCGATAAAGATGCGAACCGGTACCGTTTGCCGTGAAATCAAAGTGGATACTCGTGGCGAGCGAGGTCCAGCTCGAACGTCTGCGCAATCCAGTTGTTCAGGGTACGCGTCTTGTCGGCGATGTGCTCTCGATCTTCCGAAGTCATCGCCACGCGGAACTTTTTCGACACGCTCGGCATATCAATCTTTAAAAATTCCGCGCGCCGCGCGGAATTTGGCATCGACAACCACCGCTCGCGATCCTCCTCATTGGAATCCATGCTCATCAGGAAGCCTACCTGTTTCTCGGTCAATCCCGGATTTCTGTGCCCCCATTCAATTGTCTTTGCTACCACAGGATCTATCTGCAGAAAGTGGCATATCTGCGTTATGAAGGCGTCTAAATCACTCACCATGTCCTCGAACAAAAATATACCGACCTTTTCGGTTCCCAATAAAGTCTGAGCGAAACGCAGATTGCGGCCAAAGTCGAAACGTGTATCGTGTGTTCGATGGACCTCTTCGCCCTGCAGCCACTCGCTGAAGGGAACATAGACTTTACCCTTGGGTAGCGTATGGTGCTTACCAAGTTTAATGCAGGCTTTGAGTGCTTGCAGATAAGCCGACGGGAGCCGCGTGTAGGGGTTCCGCAGGGTGAACATCACTCTCAGATCGCCAAACACGTACAGGGCTTGCTTTAGCATCTTCTCAAACTGATCCGGCGGCTGGATGGCGAGCCCCTCCCAGGACCCTAAAATAAGCTTGTATTCGTCACCTGGCAGCCAATGTGCGCGAATTTGGTGTCGCGTCTCAGCAGGCGAGAGCACCGGCTGACCACGCCAGAAAATCGGCGCCAGCGTTTTCTGAATGGCGGGTGACAAGCAGCCACGTTGCTCGCCCATACCTGCGTTCTTACCCAGAAAGAATATTTCCCGATGCTCGGAAAAAAGCGTATTTTGCAAGGTGGTTGTGGCCGTCTTCGGCAAGCCGAGATGCAGACACACCGGGGGGAATCGGAGATCCACTTTAGCACGCGTAAATAGCTTTGATTGCACACCGGCGACGGCGCGCGCCAACAGACCTCCGATGCGACCCATTCCTTCAGACAACTGCGAAGACACTCCGTTGCCAGCAGCCGGCAGGGCTTTCGCAACGGCGATCATTTGGCCAGCGATGTCTGACACATCAGCATGCTGCTCACTCAATGCTTCTGGATAGTCTGAAAAGTCTTCGGTGAACAACGGCCCACTGCGCTGAGGGAAAGCTCGCGCAGCCAAGCGCGCATTGCTCTCCAAACAATGACTGTAAAAAGCTTCGGCCTGACCCCGAGTCAAAGGAGTAAACTTGCCTGGATTTCGCCTGCTAAGCATGGCGACAAGGCGATCTCTCGCCGCAACACGATCGCTCAACTCAAACCTCGGCCACTGCCGATTCACCTCTCGTACCAATGCCGCGCCCTTGGCGCTCAACGAAAGATTGACATTAGCCGGCCGCAACTTTCCGTCCCGAGAAAGGGCAGCCTGCCGGCAAAAATCTACAATTAAATCACCGGCGAATAGCGTGGCGCGGTCAAACAACCTAACCCTTATGGCAGGCTCTCCCACAACCGATGCCCAAGTATCATAAAGACGATGATAATCGTAATAGTAAGGCAACCCAGATTCCCCGGTATCAGGAAGGACCCTGGGGTCAGGATCACCTGACTTCAGCTTCGTTGAGTAGTGGCTGACTGCGACACGGTCCTGGCGACGCAAGTAAACAAGAATTTCAATGCGCTCGCTCCACCGGGCGAGAAAGTTCACAAGTGCCTGCACGCGCGGCACAGAATCCAGCCTACTGTGAATGTGCTCGGAGGAGATCACCAAAGTGTTCGCTATGAGGCATTGGGAAATTTCCTGATCAACCGCCGCCACCAGTTCAGCACGATAGCTGCACACATCAGCGGCATTGCGAATACCCAGCCCCACCCCGATATCCGTCGTCCACGGCTCTGCGAGCGCAGCTGCCACAAATCCCCATTGACTGCCTCCGTTGGCGCCTGTGAAACGCGGATAGACCACTCCTTGTTGAGCAAAGGCCTCCCGGTTAGCAGAAAGGAACTTCTGAATGGAACTAGTGCCCGTTTTTTCTGTGCCGATATGTAGCAGAATTCGCTCAACGACCGGTGTGGTATTTTTGTTGATAGGGACTTCTCCTCTTCATGATGACTCCGGCTAGCTGTTTTTAATTTGCTCTACCGTTGTGACAGATAAAGCGTTTGGGCTATTGAATGCGACGCGAGAAGCAGCGTCCTCGCCAACAAAAATCCACCCTCACCAAGACCTGGCTTCGCTCGCTGAAAGCCCTCCACAGCTCAGCATAGCTTACGCCGTTAACCGGATGCCGGGCCCTAGGCGCGAGTTCGGCGAGTGGGCGCAACACAAACGCATTTTCGAGTATCTCTCCACGAGGCAGCACTACGCTATCATGCTCCCCCACAAGATCGCCAAACGTAAGTATGTCGATATCGAGGGTGCGGGGCGAGAAACGGGTCGCATTCATCGGACGTCCGTGCTCCGTCTCAATCTGCCGCAGGCGAGTCGCCATGGCGGCGAGTGAAAGGCTCGTATCCACTGCGACCACCATGTTGAGGAAGGGGTGGCCATCAAAACCAATTGCGGCGCTGTCGTAGACCGATGAAAGATTCATTGAGCCAAAAAGCGCCTGCAGCGAGTCCAGACCCGCCACAAGGTAGCGTTCACGCTCTAGATTGCTACCTAGCCCAAGAAATACCTCTGTCATGCAGGCAAGGTCCCGCGCTCAATCAGTACACCGACATCCCGCGCCTGCAGCACGGCGCCTGGCTTGCATACGCGCAGGCGTAACCAGGGCACGGCAAATTGTGACAGCACCAGCTCGGCGATCTGCTCTGCCAAAGTCTCCAGCAATTCACACTCGGAGGCTTCAATCCACTCGATTATCCGCTCGGACACGGCAGCGTAGTCCAGCGCCAGGTCAATCGCATCACCACGCGCAGCGGGGCGGTTGTCCCACGCCATCTCTAGGTCGAGCACCAGCGTCTGGCGAATGTCGCGCTCCCAGGCGTAAACGCCAATGACCGCGTCGGCACGCAACTCACGAATAAAGACGATATCTACCACGTTAGCGGCCAAGGCTCCGAGCCGCTTAATGAGGGGGCCGTGAACATATTTCCTGCCTTCAACGAATGAACGCGCATGATACTGACATCACCAGCAGCGAGCCAGTCATCACCCTAAAGCGGCGGGAGTTCCGTCATCGGCCAACGCGGACGCACCGTCGTTACCGGGCCATCTACCTGCCCTGCAGCCAAACGCTGAGCACCGGCATAGGCAATCATGGCGCCATTGTCGGTGCAGAACCGGGGCGCCGGATAAAACACCTTGGCGCCGACCTTGCCTAAGGCACTGTGCAACTGCCCGCGCAAATTACGATTGGCGCTAACCCCACCCGCCATCACCAGCGTCGACAAACCTTCTTGCTCCAGCGCACGGCGGCACTTGATCACCAACGTCGCCACCACGGCCTCTTCAAAGGCACGGGCTATATCGTACTTGTCCTGATCGCTCAGGCCAGTCGCTTCACGGCAGGCATTCACCGTGTTCAGCGTAAAGGTTTTCAGGCCACTGAAACTGAAGTCCAGCCCTGGGCGATTGACCATCGGCCGCGGAAAGTCGAACCGCCCCGCGTCTCCCAGCTCAGCCAACCGCGCGATATGTGGCCCGCCCGGATAGGGTAGGCCCAGCATTTTGGCCGCCTTATCGAAAGCCTCTCCCGCCGCATCGTCCAGCGACTCACCCAGGATTTGGTACTGACCAATGCCGTCAACCCGCACCAACTGAGTGTGGCCGCCCGACACCAGCAGCGCCACAAAGGGATACTCGGGGTGCTCGTCTTCCAGCATCGGTGCCAGCAAGTGCCCCTCCATGTGGTGCACGCCGAGCGCGGGAATGCCCCAGGACCAGGCCAGCGTTTGGGCAAGCGTGGCTCCAACCATCAAGGCGCCCACCAAGCCAGGGCCCGCGGTGTAGGCGATTCCGTCCAGATCGCCCGCGCAAATACCCGCATCCTGCATCACCTGCTGCACCAAAGGCAGTGTTTTGCGCACATGGTCGCGTGAGGCCAACTCGGGCACCACACCACCGTATTCCACGTGAATGTCCACCTGGCTAAAAAGGGCGTCCGCCAGCAGGCCGTGTTGCGTGTCAAATATCGCTACGCCCGTTTCATCGCAGGACGTTTCCAGGCCTAAAATGCGCATTCGGGGCTCCATTGTTGTCATGACGCGCAATATTAGCGGCTTGCGGCCATGGGCGCGAGGCCGGATCGGGTTTCATCAGGCTTTACTGGGCTTGGGCTTTACTGGGCTTTGCAAAAGGGTCTACTTGGGTATAGAATGCGCGACCTTTTACGGCTAGACCCGCCCCGGAAGGGCGTGCAGGCCACGAACACACGAAACAGGTAAAGACTGAATGCCGCATATCAAATTGAAGGAAAACGAGCCCTTTGACGTTGCCCTGCGTCGCTTCAAGCGCTCCTGCGAAAAAGCCGGTGTACTGGCCGAAGTACGCAAGCGTGAACACTACGAAAAGCCCACCACCACCCGCAAGCGTGCCGCAGCAGCTGCGGTGAAGCGCCACCTGAAAAAACTGTCTCGGGAAAATCGCAAGCGCGTTCGCTTGTATTGATCGCCTCCGCGGCGACCATTCGACTCGTGACCTCATGAGCGATATCCTCATCACCGAAACCATCAGGGCCGCTATGAAGGCGGCCATGAAGGCACGTGACAAGGAAAGGTTAGGCGCCATTCGGCTGATGCAGTCGGAATTCAAGCGCATTGAAGTTGACGAACGCATTGAAATCGATGACGCCAGAGCACTGGTCATTCTCGATAAAATGATCAAACAGCGAAGGGATTCAGCGCAGCAGTACCATGCCGCTGAGCGCCCTGAACTCGCCGCTCGAGAAGAGCAAGAAATCGCGGTCATTCAAGAGTTCCTACCCACCCAACTCAGCACTGACGAGCTAGAAGCCATGATTGATGCGGCCATCGCTCAAGCTGGTGGCACCGGCATGCAGGCGATGGGCGCGGTGATGGCAGAACTCAAACCGCAGCTGCAAGGGCGCGCCGATGCCGGCGCTGTGAGCAAGCTGGTCAAGGCACGCCTCACAGCTTAAAGGCCAGCCGCTGGAAACGTCGGCCGCACCTGGCCGGCCGCACCTAGCCGGCCGCACCTAGCCGGCCGCACCTAGCCGGCCGCACCTAGCCGGCCGCACC
>ERZ887849.3360-NODE-3360-length-12101-cov-9.333140_pt1 | contig 12101 bp, 9 predicted proteins | sample MGYA00521267_ERZ887849 | MGnify/ENA primary metagenome ERZ887849 (study PRJEB32303, sample SAMEA104408601) | aquatic metagenome | biome: Brackish water; feature: Pelagic; material: water | place: Baltic Sea | collected 2014-06-06T16:11:00 | depth 2,863 m ... | reverse complement strand
CGAATGGTTGGCAGAGAAAAGCAAGGGAGGGTCCCTCACCACTTACGTCTTCCGAGCTGGAGAGGCTGGATCTGTTGTGGGGTATGCCGCTGTGAGCTTCCGCAACCAGCCCCATCCTGAAGACGCAAGCAGCTCGAAGGCCAAGGTTTTGGTGATCTCGATGCTTGGTGTCGACCAAGCCTTTCAAGGCCAAATGAATCCCTCGGCAGAGGATCAGTCCTACGCCGCTTCAGTCATGGCCGACCTCGAGGAACGTGCGCGATCCAAGGCGAATTGTGTTGCCATGAAGCTATGGGTACGCTCGACCAATGCGAGGGCAATCAGCTTCTCTTCTGGGGTGACCCTGGCAGCGGCCGAACCTTGGGATCGGGCGGAGCGGGATGGGGCAGCAACAGCCACGGAGGGGCAAGCGCAGAACCGCAAGCGCCAGCGCGGCCAGCGTCAAGGGCCGGCCCCAGCACTCACCACAACAAGTGCCCATGGCGTCCCGTCCCAGGTGGTGGGCCGGCTTGCGCAGCCCTTGCGCGGCCGCGCACGCTGAGGACTCCTGCGCGACGACTTTTGGGGTCTTTAGGGCGAATCTGATCCCCCGGTAGGCCGGTGCGGGTCACCCGGTGGGCGTAGTGCAGGAAGGCCGGGCCATCCATGCTCACGCCCACATGGATGCCGTTGCGTTCGAAGCAATGGCACCAGGCCGCGTCGATGACGGTGGCGTTTGTCTGCAGCGACTGCACGATCTTGGAGGGGGGCAAACCGCGCCGCGCCAGGAGCTGCCGAATCCGCTCGGTGGCCTCGTCGTAGAAGGCGATTGGCGCCATCAGCGGTTCGCCCGCATGCCAGAGCAGGGTGAATTCCCCCCCGAAGTAGGGGCTGTCCAGCACCCGTTCCACGGCCGCCTCCAGCACCGGAAACGACAGCCGGCTGCGGTCGCCCCGATCCGGCAGGTAGCAGTAGTCGCAATCGAGGTTGCAGAAGGGGGTGGGCTGGACCACCAGCAAGCGCACCGAGCCGACCATGGGGGATGGTGGGCTGAGAAATGGCTCACCAGAAGTTGCGGAAGCCGCCATTGCGCAAGCCCACCCGCGGCCCGTTAACGAACACGAAGGCCAGCACGTCGTCGAGCCTGGCCCGGGCGGCTGCCGGCTCCTGGCCGTGGCCTGGTCCTGAAGGAGTGAGCCCTCAATCCATCGGCCGTGAGCATTGCACCGCCGACAAAAGATTCGAACCGAACAGCCTTCGATCGGGAGCTGAGCACAAACATGTTACAATTAAGGCTTAAAAAGAACACATCAGTAGCCCCAAGTTACAAATTCTATCCAACAAAAAATATTCCCCCCCGTTGATATTGTCTCCGCTGGCCTTGAGATGAAAGAGCAAACCCCCCACACGCAAGCCACCGCTAAGACCACCGTGCCACCCCAGATCGGCACAAGTGATTTCGTCCTTGTTTACCACCGCTCACCCTATGACGAAACAATCGATGCCGAAGGAAAGCGCAAGTGGGTGGATCAGAAAAGCCCGAACGGGATCATCCCCACGCTTCGCAGCCTTTTCCAAGAGGAGCGTTCCGGCGCCTGGATTTCGTGGCGGGAGGATTCCAGCGAATCCATCACCGAAGACCAACGGCTCACACTTCCGCCGCCTGACACTTACATTCTGCGACGCCTGCCGCTGACGCCTGCGAAGATCAAGAGTTTTTATCACGTCACCTCCAAGGAATCTTTCTGGCCGATTCTTCACAGCTTCCCAGGCTTGTTCAATGTTAAAAACTCAGATTGGAAGATCTTCGCTGAAGTCAACCTATCCTTCGCTCGCGCCGCCTGCGAAGAAGCGGCCCCAGGAGCGATAATCTGGATTCACGATTACAACCTCTGGTTAGTGCCAGCCCAGATCCGCGAGCTGCGGCCTGATGTGCGCATTGCCTTCTTCCATCACACGCCGTTCCCCTCCAACGACGTGTTCAGCATCCTGCCGTGGCGAGATGAAATTCTTGACAGCCTGTTGAGCTGCGATCTGGTGGGCTTCCACATTCCCCGCTACGCAGACAATTTCTCCCGCACCGCCATCAACCTGCGCGGCGCTCGCTGCGGCGAACCGGTGCCCGTAGCCGAAAAGTTCCGCCGCCATGGCAGCGCTCTGGCCCAACCCACTGTGCTGCCCTGGCTCGATTACAACGGCCGCCGCATTCACGTCCAGGCCTCGCCCGTGGGAACCTCGCCAGGCACGATCAGGGAGATCGCCGCCTCCGAGAAGGTGCTCACCATGGCCGCCCAGATCGCCAAGCAGCACACCGGCCGCAAGCTGATCATCTCCGCCTCCCGGGTGGATTACACCAAGGGCAACGAAGACATGCTGCTCGCCTACGAGCGGCTCCTAGAGCAGCAGCCTGAATGGCAGGGAAAGGTGGAACTATTTATTGCCTGCGTGGCCGCCGCCAGCGGCATGCGCATCTACGACGACATCCAGCGGTCGGTGGAAGAGATCGTGGGCCGGATCAACGGCCGCTTCAGTCGCATCGACTGGCGCCCCGTACGCCTCTCCACTCGCCGCACCCCTTACGACGAGCTGATCGCATGGTTCACCAAGGCGGATGTGTGTTGGATCACGCCGCTGCGCGATGGCCTCAACCTTGTGGCCAAGGAGTACGTGGCTGCCCGACAGGGGCGTGACGGCGTGCTGGTGCTCTCCGAATTCTCCGGAGCCTCGGTGGAGCTAGAGGAAGCGGTGATCACCAATCCCTACTCCCACAGGAGCATGGACAACGCCATCCTCACCGCCTTGAGGATGCCGAAGGACGAGCAGGTGCTCCGCATGGCCTCCATGTCGAAAGCGGTGGAGGAGTTCACTGTGCAGCACTGGGCCGAGCAGGAACTGGGCGCAGTGCGGACGATTTGATTCGGAACGCCCGGCCGACACTGCAACGCCGCGGGCTGGGCCAGGCCCTGGTGCTCGGCCTGGCGCTCTCCCTGCTGTTTGGCGGCTGGGTCTGGGCCCGGGCACCGATCACCGTGCGCGTACTGATGCCAGCCCCCTTCGCTGACGCCACCGCCGGCCTGGTGAACGCCTTCAACCGGGAGCATCGCGATCTGCGCATCGCCGTGACCCGCGGCCCCTTCGAAACCGAATCGGTGTCCGACCTTGCGGTCAGCAGCCTGCTACTGGGCAACAGCCCGTATGACCTGCTGCTGATGGACGTGACCTGGACGGCGAAATACGCCGCCGCCGGTTGGCTGCTCCCGCTCGATGCCTGGCTGGGGCCGGAGCCCCTGGAATCGTTGGCGCCGGGGGCCCGGGTCGGCAACCGCATCGACGGCCAGCTCTGGCGTCTGCCCCTGGTGGCAGACATGGGACTGCTCTACTGGCGCACTGACTTGATGCAGGCCCCACCGCACACTCCGGCGGACTTGGTTTCCATGGCGCAACGGCTCCAGGCCGACGGCAAGGTGCGCTGGGGGTATGTCTGGCAGGGAAGGCAGTACGAAGGCCTCAGCTGCGTGTTCCTGGAAATGGTGGAGGGCTTCGGTGGCCATTGGAGCAGCACGGAAGGAAACGGCATGGGTCTGGATCAGCCCCCCGCAATTGCCGCTGCCGCCTGGCTGCAGAACCTGGTGGCGAAGGGGGTCACACCAGCGGCCGTGGGCAACTTCGCCGAGCCCCAAGCGCTGCAGAGCTTCGAGGCCGGCGAAGCAGCATTCATGCGCAACTGGCCCTATGCCTGGCAGGAACTTCAGGGGCCAGGCAGCGCCGTGGCCGGCAAGGTGGGGGTGACGACGATGGTGGCGCAACCGGGCGCCCCCCACGCGGCCACCCAGGGGAGCTGGGGGTTGTCGGTCCTGCATGGCAGCCGTCACCCGGCGGCGGCGGTGACCGTGCTCAAGGCCCTCACCGATGAGGCCAGCCAGCGCCAGCTGGTGCGCGAATGGGGGTACACCCCCACCCTGGAAGCCCTGTTCGAGGATCCGGAGCTGGTGGCCGAGCGTCCGCTGCTGCCCCAGTTGCGCACCGCCCTCGACGCCGCCGTGCTGCGGCCGATCAGCCCGGGTTATGCCCAGCTCAGCGACATCCTCCAGCGGCAGCTGAGCGGCGTGATTGCCGGCGGAGAGCCCCCGCACACCGCCATGGACCAGGCCGCCCGCGCCAGCCGTCTGCTGCTGGAGGCCAACGGCCAGGGGGAGCCGGCATGAGCGCCCTGCTGCTGATGGCACCGGCCCTGCTGCTGCTGCTCGCGGTGTTCGTCTGGCCACTGCTCGATTACGCCTGGCTGAGCCTCCAGGCCCAGTCGGTCTTCACCGGCCTGCAGCCCGAGCCGGTGGGGCTGGCCAACTGGCAGCGGCTGCTGGCGGATGGACGCTTCTGGCAGGACGCCGGCCAGACCCTGCGCTTCGCCGTTGTATCGGTGGGACTGGAACTGGTGCTGGGGTTGGGATTCGCCCTCCTGCTGCACCAGCGCTGGCGGGGCCGCGGCGTGGTGCGCACCCTCACCCTGCTGCCCTGGGCCCTGCCCACCACGGTGATGGCGCTCGGCTGGCGCTGGATCTTCAACGACCCCAACGGGCCGATCAACGCTCTGCTGCAGAGCCTGGGCCTGGCCAGCGTGCCCTTTCTGGCCTCGCCCCAGCTGGCGTGGCAGACCACCGTGCTGGCGGACGTCTGGAAGACCACCCCGTTCGTGGCCCTGCTGCTGCTGGCGGGGCTGCAGATGATCCCCGCCGACCTCTACGAAGCCTTCGCCCTTGAAGGCGGCAGCCCCTGGCAATCGCTCTGGCGTGTCACCCTGCCGCTGCTGAGGCCCTACATCTTCATCGTGCTGCTGTTCCGCCTGGCCCAGGCCCTGGGGGTGTTCGACCTGGTGGTGGTGCTCACCGGCGGCGGGCCGGCCAGCAGCACCGAGAGCCTGGCGGTGTACGCCTACCTCAATGCCATGCGCTTCCTCGACTTCGGCTACAGCGCCACGGTGATGCTCGGCATGTTCGTGCTGCTGCTGATCAGCTCCGCCGGGCTGCTGCTCCTGCAGCGCCGTGTGCAGGTGCGGGCATGAGCGGCACCCATCGGCAACGGATGGCCCTGGGACGGAGTGCTCTGGTGGCCCTGCTGCTGCTCTGGAGCCTGGGGCCGATGCTCTGGCAGTTGTACACCTCCCTGCGCAGCGCCGATGCGCTGCTGCTCGGCAGCGCCGGCCTGGGGGGCGGCTGGACCCTGGCCAACTACACCGACGTGCTCAGCGGCGATCCCCCCTTCTGGCGTTACATGCTCAACAGCACCGTGGTGGGTGCGCTCAGCACCCTGTTCACCCTGGCGCTGGCGATCCCTTGTGCCTATGCCCTCAGCCGTCGCGGCGGCCTGCTGCGGCTGCTCGTGGGCGGTGGGCTGCTGGCGGCGGCGGTGTTCCCCTACGTGCTGCTGTTCCTGGCGCTGCTGGAGGTGGCCCGCCAGCTGGGGCTGGCCAACAACCTTCTGGCCCTGAGCCTGCCCTACGCGGGCTTGTCCTTGCCGCTGGCGGTGCTGTTGCTGCAGGCGGCTTTCGCCGAACTGCCGGTGGAACTGGAGGAGAATGCCCTGCTGGAGGGCTTCAGCCTGCTGCAGCGTCTTCGCTGGATCCTGCTGCCCCTGATGGGGCCGGCGGTGGCGAGCACGGGGCTGCTGGTGTTCCTGTTCAGCTGGAATGAGTTTCCGATCGCGCTCACCTGGTTGAGCCGCAGCGAACTGCTCACCCTGGCCCCGGCCATGGCACGGATCGCCGGCTCCTCGGTGTTCACGGTGCCCTATGGCGCCTTCGCCGCCGCCACCGTGCTGGGCAGCCTGCCGCTGCTGGCCCTGCTTCTGCTCTTTCAACGGCAGATCGTGGCGGGCCTCACCCAGGGAGCGATCAAAGGATGACCACCCCGACCACCATCAGCACCACCACCGCCGCCGCCCCGGCCAGCCTGCGGCTGGAGAACCTCGGGCGCCGCATCGGTGACCGCGCCATCCTCGACGGGGTGAATCTGGCGGTGGCGCCGGGCGAATGCCTCGCCCTGCTGGGCCCCAGCGGCTGCGGCAAGAGCACGGTGCTGCGGCTGATCGCCGGTCTCGATGCCCCCGATGCGGGCAGGATCCTTCTCGACGGCGACGACATCACCGAGCGACCGCCGGCGCGGCGCCAGGTGGCCATGGTGTTCCAGAGCTATGCGCTCTACCCGCACCTGAGCGTGGCCCGCAACCTGTCGCTGGGGATGGAGGTGCGGGGGGTACCAAGGGGCGAACGCGACCGGGAAGTGGCGACGGTGCTGCAGCTGTTGCAGCTGGCGGAGATGGGGCAGCGGCGGCCGGCGGAGCTCTCCGGCGGCCAGCGCCAGCGGGTCGCCCTGGCCCGGGCCCTGCTGCGCCGTCCGCGGGTGTTCCTGCTGGATGAGCCGATGAGCAACCTCGATGCCCAGCTGCGGGAGGAACTGCGGCCCCAGCTGCGCGCGATCCTCTGCGGCGGCAGCGCCCCGGTGGTGTACGTCACCCACGACCAGCAGGAAGCGATGGGGATCGCCGATCGGATCGCCGTGTTGCAGGACGGGCGGGTGCAGCAGTGCGGCACGCCCCAGGAGCTCTACCAGGCGCCGGCCAACCTGATCGTGGCCGGGTTCATCGGCCGGCCCCAGATCAACCTGCTGCCACAGCCCGATGGCACGGTGCTGGGTCTGCGCCCCGAGCATCTGGTGGCGGTGACGGAGGGTGGCCTGCCGGTGCGGGTTCTGAGCCGCGAATGGCATGGCGCCAGCCAGCAGCTGCTGGTGGCCAGCCCCCAGGGTGAGCTGCGCTGGACCTGCGCTGGAAACCTCTCGATCGGGGCGGAGCTACGGCTGGGCTGGGCGCGTGAACACGAGCATCGCTTCGTGCAGACGACGGGCCAGCGCTGCTGAAGACGGCCGTAGGTTTTTGCTTCACCCAGCGCGATCAGGGGCAGCCCGCATCGATGGCAACCAAATCGATGGCAACCCAATCACCGCCGTGGTGGGAAGGCTGCGTGATCTACCAGCTGATGCCGCGCAGCTTCGCCGATGCGGATGGCGACGGCATCGGTGATCTGGCGGGGATCACCAGCAAGTTGCCCTACCTGGAATGGCTGGGGGTGGATGCGATCTGGCTCACGCCGATCTACCCCTCACCGCTCAAGGACGGCGGCTACGACATCACCGATTTCACCGCCATTCACCCCGACCTGGGCGATCTGGATGACCTGGTGGTGCTGCTGGAGCAGGCCCATTCCCATGGGATCCGGGTGATTCTCGACCTGGTGCTCAACCACACGAGCGTCCTGCATCCGTGGTTCCAGCGGGCCCGCTGGGCGGGAAAGGGCAGCTCCGAACGCGATTTCTACGTCTGGCGCGACGACGACCACAGCTATGCAGAAGCGCCGGTGCTGTTCTGTCACTTCGAGCAATCGAACTGGGAGTGGGATGAGGTGGCCGGCCAGTACTACCTGCATCGCTTCCTGCGCCACCAGCCCGACCTGAATTACGACAACCCCGCCGTGCAGGAGGCGATGCTGGCAGTGGTCGACTTCTGGCTGGCGAAGGGGATCGATGGATTCCGCCTGGATGCGGTGCCGTTCCTGTTCGAGCAGGAGGGCACCCGCTGCGAGGGTCTGCCGCAGACCCATGCCTTCCTGAAGCGGCTGCGGGCGCGGGTGGAGGCCTGTGACCGCGACGTGCTGCTGATCGCCGAGGCGATCCAGCCGGTGCACGAATCAGCGCCGTACCTGGCCGACGACGAACTGCATGCCGCCTTCAACTTCGCCCTCACCGCCAATCTGTTCGCCTCGCTGGCCCACGGCCAGGCCAAGGAGCTGCGCAACTGCCTGACCCACGCCCAGGCGATGGTGCCGGGTTGCCGCTGGGCGCTGCCGCTGCGCAACCACGATGAGCTCTGGCTGGGGGATGGCCACCTGGTGGCCGACGATGTGATCCAGACGGTGCTGGCCGGGTTTCCCACGGCCCAGGGACACTGGTTGAACTGGGGCATCAACCGGCGCCTGGCGCCGCTGTTGAACGGTGATCCCCGCCCCAACACCCTCCTGCATGGGCTGCTCTACAGCCTGCCGGGTCTGCCCTGCCTCTACTACGGCGATGAGCTGGGCATGGGCGACTGGCCGGGGCTGCGCGACCGTGACACCAACCGCACCCCGATGGCCTGGACCGGCGAACGCAACGGGGGCTTCTCCACCGCCCCCGACCCCCTGCTGGTGCTGCCGCCGATCACCGCCCCCGGCTACGACTACCGCGTGGTGAACGTGGCGGTGCAGCAGCAGCTCTCCGGTTCGCTGATCAACTGGCACCACCGCATGCTCACCAGCCGCCGCCTGCTGCCGGCCCTGCGTCATGGAGCGTTCCAGCTGCTCGAGAGCCACCACCCAAGCGTGCTCTGCTACGCCCGCACCAGCGCGTCCATGACCCTGGTGGTGGCGGCGAATCTGGCGGCCACCGGCGCCTCCACCCACCTCGACCTCGGGGACTGGAGCGGCAGCCGTGTGCGTGAGGTGCTGGCTGGCTGTGAGTTCCCGCCGGCCAGCGACGCCTGGTTCGTTTATCTGCCCGCCTATGGATTCTTCTGGTGGCTGGTGGGGGAGGAGGGCTGCGCTGAAGACAACTCCTGATCCAGCAGATCCTGGACCACGGGCCTGAGGCGTTCGGCCTCCGCGCGGTCCACGAAGTCCAGCCGGCAGCGACGGGCCAGCACATCATCGGCAGTGCGAGCCCACTCGTAACGCACCGCGTGGCGCACTTCGGCGGCAGTGATGGGAATCACGGCACTGAGCGGCACCAGCTCAGCGGGGCTGGCGGCACAGGCCAGCACCGCCTCGGCCCCCAGTCCGTGGCTGGCCAGCAGGTGCTCCACCAGCGCCGGGGTGGGCTGGGGCAACAGGTGGGGCAGGCGGGAACGCAGCTGTTCCAGCCCCGCCAGGGTGGCCTGCGCACTCACGGCGGCTCCCTGCAGCGGGAAGGCGGCCCGTTCCGGAAGCGGCTCGGGCAGGGGGCCATCCAGCAGCGCGGCCGCCGCCTTGAGTCCGTCAAGGGCCATCGGCCGGCAGGTGGTCCACTTGCCGCCCATCACGCTCACCAGCCCGCAGGGCAGGGTTTCGACCACGTGCTCCCGCACCACGCGGGAGGTGCCGTCCGCCCCGTTTCCGGAGGGCTCCGCATCACGCAAAAGCGGCCGCCCCCCCGCCCAGCGACTGCTCACCACCGGTGTGGCGTGGCCGGGGAACCAGCGGCGCACATAGTCGAGCAGGTAAGCCTCCTCTTCGGCACTGGGCTGCTCGGCGGCGGCGCCCGGGCAGGCGGTGTCGGTGGTTCCCACCAGGGTGCGGCCATGGAACGGCAGCATGAACAGCACACGGCCGTCCTCGGTGGCGGGAATCAGCAGGCCGGTGCCGCCGGGGCAGAGATCAGCCTCCAGCACCAGGTGCACGCCCCGGCTCACCCTCACCCGCGGGAGCACGTCAGGCTGGGCGAGGCGGCGGATGGCATCGGCGCCGATGCCGGTGGCATTGATCACCACCCGGGCCTCCAGCCGATGCCGTTCCCCGCTGCCGGCGTCCTCCAGCACCGCTCCACTGAGCCGATCGCCGTGGCGGATCAGCTCCACCACCGCAGTGCGGGTGAATACCTGTGCCCCCATGGCCGCAGCGGTGCGGGCGATCAGCAGATTGAGACGGGCATCATCGAACTGCCCATCGCTGTAGGCCACGCCGGCATACCCCGGCGCCAGGGCGGGCAGGGCCTGGTGCACCGCCTCCTGGCGCAGCCAGCGGCTCGCCCCGATGCCCTGCCGGCCGGCCAGGGCGTCGTAGAGGCCCAGGCCGATCCCGTAGTAGATGGTCTCGAAAGGTTGGGCCGTGGGCAGCAGCAACTCCAGGCGCTGGGCCAGGAACGGTGCCGCCGCCAGCCAGTGGCCCCGCTCCGCCAGGGCCTCGCGCACCAGTTGCAGCTGGCGCCAGTCGAAGGTGCGGAACGCCAGTTCGAGATAGCGCACCCCGCCGTGCAGGAGCTTGGTGCTGCGGCTGCTGGTGCCGATGGCGATATCGCCCGCCTCCACCAGCGCCACCTTCAGGCCCCGTCGGGCCCCCTCGAGCGCGAGGGTGGCACCGGTGGCACCCGCACCGATCACCAGCAGATCCACGCTCATCAGCGCTCTAAATGCCAGTGGAGGCTGCGTTCTACAGCCGAACGCCAGCGGCTGCGCCATTGCTCACGCCGCTGGGCATCGAGCACAGGCGTAAACCGCTGTGGCGCCGCGTCGCCGGCGCCAGGCCGCCAGGCGTCCAGCGCCGGCAGCACGCCGGCCTGCACACCGGCCAGCAGAGCCACTCCCCGGCTGGTGCTCTCCAGATCAGCGCGGCGGCGCACGGGCACGCCGATGGCATCCGCCTGGGCTTGCAGCAGCAGGTCGGCGGCGGCGGCACCGCCATCGGCGGCCAGTTCCCCCAGCGGGTGTCCGAGGGCCTGCTCCGCCAGCTCCACCAGGGTGGCCACCGCCTGGGCGATCCCTTCCAGAGCGGCACGGGCGATCTGGGGGGGGCCGCTGTCACGGGTGAGCCCGATCAGCAACCCGCGTGCGCCCGGATCCCAGTGAGGGGTGCCCCAGCCTGTGAAGGCCGGCACGAGCATCACGCCGCCGCTGCTGGTGCAGGCCGCCGCCAGGGCGTTCACCTGGTCGGACCGCTCGATCAGCCCGAGGCCGTCGCGCAGCCACTGGATCACGGTGCCGGCATTGAACAGACTCCCCTCCAGGCAATAGGTGGGCCGGCCCTCGGCATCACTCCAGCCCACCGTGCTCAGCAGGCCCGCGTCGGAGCGGCGGATCTCACCCCCGGTGTTGATCACCAGAAACGCACCGGTTCCATAGGTGCACTTGCCCTCACCCGGCGCCAGGCAGCTCTGGCCGAGGGTGGCGGCCTGCTGATCGCCGAGCATGGCGGTGATCGGCACCCCGGCGAAGGGCAAGCCGGCGGCGATCGTGCCGAAGGCGGCGCGACTCGACAGCAGCTCGGGCAGGGCGTCCATGGGCACCCCCAGCAGCGCTGCCAGTTCGGGATCCCACTGGAGCCGCTCCAGATCCATCAGCAGGGTGCGGCTTGCATTGCTGAACTCGGTGGCGTGGCGGCGGCCCGCCGTGAGCCGCTGCAGCAGCCAGCTGTCCACCGTGCCGAAGCAGAGGCTGCCGGCAGCGGCGGCGGCGGCGGCGGCCGGCAGCTCGCGCAGCAGCCACACCACCTTGCTGGCGCTGAAATAGGGGTCGACCATCAGGCCGGTGCCCAGCCGGATCCTGGTTTCGAGCCCCGCCCGTTTCCAGTCGGCGCAGATCGGGGCGGTGCGGCCGTCCTGCCAGACGATCGCCGGCCCCAGCGCCGCCCCGCTGCCCCGCTGCCAGAGCACGGTGGTTTCCCGTTGGTTGGCGATGCCGCAGGCCGCCACCGCACGGCGTTGCTCGGGACTGATGGCCTGCTCCAGCTCGGCCAGAGCCCGCAACTGGCTCTGCCAGATCGCCTCGGCATCCTGTTCCACCCAACCGTCATCTGGGTAATGGCTTTCGAGCGGCGCCGTGCAGCTGAGCAGCCGCTGGCCGGCGGCGTCGAAGAGGGCGGCGCGGGAGCTGGTGGTGCCCTGGTCGATGGCCAACAGCAGGGTGGAGGACATACCGGCGGCCGAATGGCTTGTGCTAGCGCTGAAAGGGGCAACGGGGTGGGCAGCTGATGGGTTTTGAAACGCGCCAAGCACCTGCGACAGCGGCAGTTCCGTCGTGGGTGGCCGATGCGGTGGTGTATCAGGTCTTTCCCGATCGCTTCCGCCGCAGCGGCCGCGTCGAGGCCCAACGGCACCTGGCCCTGATGCCCTGGGGCAGCGACCCAGCCGCCCAGGGCTTTCAGGGGGGCGACCTCTACGGCGTGATCGAGGCGCTGGACCACCTGCAGGAGCTGGGGATCAGCTGCCTGTCGCTGAATCCGGTGTTCAGCTCCGCCGCCAATCACCGCTACCACGCCTACGACTACCTGCAGGTGGACCCGCTGCTGGGGGGAAACGCGGCGCTGGAGGCCCTGATCACGGCCGTGCACGCGCGCGGCATGCGGCTGA
>ERZ887849.3357-NODE-3357-length-12105-cov-6.873610_pt1 | contig 12105 bp, 9 predicted proteins | sample MGYA00521267_ERZ887849 | MGnify/ENA primary metagenome ERZ887849 (study PRJEB32303, sample SAMEA104408601) | aquatic metagenome | biome: Brackish water; feature: Pelagic; material: water | place: Baltic Sea | collected 2014-06-06T16:11:00 | depth 2,863 m ... | reverse complement strand
TCCGATTCTTTCTATAGTGTAATTTATGGCTCCTTAATGGGCGGTTTATTATTGAACATATTTCAAAGTAAAAAAAAGTAAAAAGAAGATGAATATTGAAAAATTGATTAAAGAAAACAAAGGAACAGTCGTTGATGTGAGATCACCAGGTGAATTTCAAGGCGGAAACGTAAGCGGAAGTATAAACATCCCTTTACAAGAAATAAACAATCGTATCGACGAATTGAAATCATTGGCACAACCCTTAATCCTCTGCTGTGCGTCTGGCGGCAGAAGCGGTATGGCAACGCAGGTTTTATCTCAATCGGGAATCGAATGTGGAAATGCAGGGTCTTGGTTAGACGTCAAATATTATAAAGATTAATCAAAACACATGAGAAAATTATTTGTACGCATCTCGCTTCCTTGGAGTTTAATGAGAATGAAATAGAATAGAATAGAAAGAATTTCATAAGTCCATGTCGATCAACATTAAAAGTATAAACAAGGCTTTAATTTACTTTTCAATTATAATCTTCCGAAATTCCTCGCCTACAATAACTAAATAAGTTCCTTTTGAAACTCCAGTAAGCGATACTTCGACTTCTTTTTTATTGGCAGTCCCGTACCATACTTTTCTTCCAATCTCGTCGATAATTGTTATAATTCGAAAAGAATTGTCTTGGAATTCCAACTTCAAATAATTTGAAGTAGGGTTTGGAGAAACGGTCCAATTGTACGAATCTTTATTCAATTCGGATACGCCAATGGTGGTATTTGTGCTCGCAATCGTTTTAGTAAAATAGATTTGCATTTTTCCGCTTCGTGTATCGCCCCAAACAGTGCAGAGTGTATCTCCGCGATAAACATTACTCATAAAATCGTTTCCATTTTCTGAAATTAAACTATCAAACGGGATAAACTGACTGGAAATCTTATTGTTCTGAGCAAAAGTTTGACCATTATCCGTGCTTACAGCGTAATAAAAGTCGTATCCAGCCCCCCAAAAATCACTGACGTTAGAATTTCTACGGTCGCGCCAAGTAACAACCAAATTTCCAGTTTCATTGTACGAACCCCAGACCATATCTTGCGCCATCCCGTTGCCAATTGCGTCATCATTTATTCGACTAACTGTGCTCCAATTTGCTCCAGCGTCAATAGTATTTCGACAAATAATATCCGCATCACCATTGCTCGCTTCAACGGTCAAGAAAGTCATTTTTGTTGCATCCGATGGGTGTGTCAGTAACTGATAACCTTTTTTAAAATTTTGATTACTGTTGGCTGGTACACCGTAATATACGGTTTGATAATTGAAGGTTTGTCCTTGGTCATCTGAAGTGGCAAGATAAAACGAAGGCAAGGGATTTTGAGAGGAAACATAACTCGGATATACTGCAACGAAATCTCCACCCACCGTTACAGCTGGCGCTGCCAAAGGTTGTGAGATTGAACTCCCCACCAAATGAATTCCCCCATCCACATTCGCAATGGCGCTCCAGGTTATACCATTATCTGTTGAAACTTTATAATAATTTCTGCTGGGTGGATTTATCCATGGCGCTGGTTTAGTCGTTATGTAAACGGTTCCGTCCGAACTAGTTCCAGATTTATCCACTACCATCCAAGGTCGGTCAATGGGACGCTGTGTGGGATGATCGTACATATCAAAAGCCATTGAAGGCGTATCCCACGATAAACCTCCATTTGCCGATCGAGTGACATAAATCCCACCACTATCAGGAGCTTCGCGGTAGTCAATGTAACTCAAATATAAAAGTCCAGAAGAATTAAAACCCATCGAAGGATCCGCTGAACCATATGTTGGGCTCATATGCGGTTGATTAAAAGTAGCGCTCCAAGAATTTCCACCGTCAAAACTTGCACGAGTTTTAATAGTCATAAAAAATCCACCATTGATGAAAACGATGTCCATCCAAGCCGCTACCAAATTTTGATTATTCGTTGGATTCACGGCTAAGTGCGGCTCACCACCAAACAAGTTGGTATTGCTGATGTTTATATTGGTCTGTCCTTCACTATTAAAGGAAAGAAACACCATTAGAAAACAGCTAATAAAGGTTTTAATAGTTAAAGACATACCTCTAAGATTTATTTACAATTTACCTCTTTTTTTCTAAAAGACAGCGCCAATCCAAATACGATAACCAGTATACATCCAACCAAATTGTACCACAAATACCCCATTTCTAGGAAGGATGGTGCTATATTATATTCGTTTAAAAAATGAATGGCTAAAACACAAATCTCACTTAAAATAGCGGCGATAAAGACAGCATTTCCTTTGACTTTTTTAACATAAAATGCGACTAGGAAAATCCCTAAGATTGTCCCGTAGAACAAGGAACCAAGTATGTTAACGGCTTGGATTAAATTCTCGAACAAGGAAGCGGTTGTAGCAAATGTGATGGCCAGAATTCCCCACAATAAGGTGAACATTTTGGATGATTTTAAATAATGCTTTTCATTCTCTTTCGGCTTTACAGATCGTTTATATAAATCTATGGTAGTCGTTGTGGCTAATGCGTTTAATTCACTGGCCGTGCTCGACATGGCTGCGCTGAACATGACAGCAAACAACAATCCTATCATTCCGATTGGCATATAATCCATGACAAAATTCATGAAAATGTAATCTTTGTCGTTCGTTTCGATGCTATTATCTGCCTTATTTATCAGCTCTTTGGCCGATTCTCTCAAAACCACTTCTTGTTTTTGATATTGCTGAAGCGTTTGTTGGTGCACCTTCATCAAATCTGTTTCGCCAGCTTGATTCGCAGCCACTAGGCTAGAAACAACATCCTTTTTCTTATCAAAAAGCAATTGGTAGTCTTGCTCCAAATCATGATACTTAGCGGCATATTTCGACTCAATAACTTTTTCGGTTCCAGTTTTATTGAAGAATAATGGAGCTTGATTGAATTGGTAGAAAACGAACACCAAAACACCAATAAACAAAATGATGAACTGCATTGGGATTTTTAACAAACCATTCATTATCAATCCCAAACGGCTTTGCGCCAATGATTTACCTGTCAAGTAGCGTTGTACCTGTGATTGATCCGTACCAAAGTAAGACATAAACAAGAATACAGCAGCCGTCATTCCTGACCAAATGTTGTATCGATTTTCCAAATCAAAATCGAAGGAAACCAAATTCAATTTACCCGACGAACCAGCAACTTGCAAGGTATCAGACATGCTTAATTCGGGTGGGAGCATTTGCAACACGATGATTCCAGCAACGATCATCCCTCCCATCATAACCATCATTTGCTGTTTCTGGGTTTGGGTAACAGCTTTCGTTCCGCCTGAAACGGTATAAATAATCACCAAAACACCAATGAAAATATTCGTCAAAGTTAAGTCCCAATGAAGTAAAGAAGATAAAATAATCGCTGGTGCATAAATGGTTATCCCTGCGGCTAATCCTCTTTGAATCAGGAATAACATTGCCGCTAACGTCCTAGTTTTTAAATCAAATCTAGTTTCAAGAAACTCATAAGCCGTGTAAACTTTTAGCTTATAATAAATGGGAATAAAAGTGACGCTTAGGATAATCATAGCGATGGGCAAACCGAAGTAAAATTGGATGAAACCCATCCCCTCGGTATAAGCTTGTCCTGGCGTAGAAAGAAAAGTAATTGCTGAGGCTTGTGTGGCCATTATGGAAATGCCAATTGCCCACCATTTGGCGTCGTTATTGCCTTTGAGATACCCTTTGAGATCCGTACTTCCGCGTGTTTTCCAAACACCGTAGATGACGATGAACAACAAGGTTCCGATTAATACTGTCCAATCTATTCCACTCATGAGAAATGATTAGATAAGTACAAAAACCAAATAATCTGTACGACAAGAAACCCGATTAACAGGACGTACCAGCCTTTCCAGGATTTAAAAAGAGGTGGTTTTTCGTTCTCACTCATGTCCTAAAGATATTAAATTGACCAACAACCTATATGCACCCGGCACACCAACTGGCAATTCTCGGAAGAGGGAAAGTCCTGTGTAGATATAGTTTCCTTTCCCGTATTTGGCAACCAGCAAAGAACCTTCTTTCTGCAATTCCCCTTCGTCGTGACAACTCAATATAGGCGTGAAATCGTCGCTCCATTCATTTGGGAAATACAAACCTCTTTCTTGGACCCAATTGTCGAAATCGGCTTGTGTAATTTTATTTGGTGTATTCAATACAGGATGTTCTGGCGCCAAAAAAGTGACTTCAGCTGTTTCATCTGTAACTCTGTCTCTGCTTAACTTCAATTTGAAAGGAGCGATATCATGAGTAACCAAACGATGACTTGTATTGTATTGAACAATCAGATTTCCGCCTTGTTTGACGTAATCAAATAGTTTTGGTAGTATAAATTCCATTTCCGAATTAGTGTTCAAAGCTCGAATCCCGAGAACGACGGCATCATATTCATTTATCCTCGACAAATCGGCGCTTGTAAATATATCGACAGTATACCCGACCAAACGCAAAGCATCTGGAATCATGTCCCCTGCGCCTTCAAAGTAGGCTACTTTTTGTCCTCTTTTTTGAATATCTGCCACATTCAATTGAACCGTTGATGGTTTCCAATAGACTTGAGTTGGGATATGATCGTATTCGATAAACTTTATTTCTTTATCATAAACGGTACCATTACCTTTTACCAATTTTGGGCTAAAGACGCCTGATTGTGCGTTATCTCCAGCAATTAAAGTAAACGAGTATTTGATTTCCTCACGGATGCTTGTTTCGTAATTTACCTGTTTTTCAAATTCTTCCACTTCCCAACCTAAAGGAAGCTCAAGTACCCAATATCCTGAAAAACGTTCAACATTGCTTTTTACATATACATCTATTTCTTGTTTCACTCTTTTTTTGACCAATAGATTCTCTTGTTCCAAACGCACCGAAATTTCGGGAATGGAATAAAATGGTTTGTAGACCTCCCCTTTTACCGGATCGTTTTCTTTGTAAATAATCGGAACCTTCATCGTGATTTTCTCGCCATTGAATAGTAGATCTACATGCACAAATGCCGATGGACCATTATCCGGCTGAAGGACCATTGATTGACTGTCCAAGGCATAAGCACCGAGCGTTCCTTTGTTTTTCAACCAATACGGATTAGATTTTTCCCACGTTCGTGGAATCTTCAACTTATCTGTACGATTTGCCACTTTATTTTTTTCTAAAGGAATGGTCCCGTTATAATTCCAAGATAATTCAGGTAAGCGGTAATATTCTATTTGAAATCCATCTGTTTGACGGGCGATAAACTCCAAATCTAATTGAACTGAATCATCACCTGTGGCTGCTCTTTGGTCAACTTTCGCCTCGATATAAATGCCACCACATTGTAAAATCAGTTCCTCAACTTCATTTAATTTTTCTTGTACACGCGGTTCATCTGCCAGCTTTTTCATCGCGTTTCTCAACTTGAAAAGCGCCGTTATACTTGCTTCAGGATACTGTAAATCGTATTTCTTGATGATTTTATCTATCAATTTCTGAACCGACTTTGAACCATCTACTCGTTTCCATGTGAAATCTATGTCGTCAAACAAGGACTTTCTCGCCTTTTCTCCTTTTACATGTTCAAAATATTCGATTTGCTCTCCTCTCACCCCAGTCGAACCAAAGCCTTGACTTTTGTGCATCGTACGACTTTTTGCCGCAATTTCATTACAAGATGTGCCCAATAAACTTTCATATTGACCAATATCCTCCGTTACGACATTTGGATCATCTCCGGATATCGAATCGTTCCACCATCTACCTGTATTTGTAACGAGTCTTCGAGCCTGCCATACTTTTACTGATTTCAATTGCTCCCGATACGAATTAGGATCTGCTGCCAAATCAAATGCTTCGTCTCCTAATATGGCTGACGCGGTATGATGACCATGTCCTCCGCCTCCATCCGCTGGAAAACGACATACGATAACGTCTGGTTGAAAAGCGCGAATAACATAGATTAAATCACCCAAGACTTTTTCTTTGTCCCAAATTCGGAAAGTTTCTTCTGGATTTTTCGAATACCCAAAGTCGTTTGCTCTAGAGAAAAATTGTCTTCCTCCGTCCACAGAACGCGCCATGAGCAACTCTTGCGTACGAATCAAACCTAACTCTTCCCGTAGTTCAGGTCCAATTAAGTTTTGTCCGCCATCACCTCTTGTCAGTGACATATAAGCCGTTGCCGCTAATTTATTATTGGCGCAATAAGCTATGAAACGCGTGTTTTCATCATCCGGATGCGCTGCGAGATATAAAACTCTTGCTTGAACATTCAGTTTCTCAAGATTCTTGAAAATTTCGGATGAACTCCATTGCTCTGGTTTTTGAGCAAACGTTATTGTTGAGATAAAGAAAACTAAAAGAGGGAAGATTTTATTCATGGGTCTAAAATAACAAAACTTTAAAGGAGATTTGAGGGTGCATTTAGCTTTAACTTATCTTAGGAATCATATTCTCATGCAATCTGGAACATTTTTTGCGTTTATACGAATAACAAGTATGCGGATACTCATATTCATATCAATTTTTCTGCTGCCGACACTTTCTTTTAGTCAGTCGGATCTGGACGGATTATGGCAAGGAATTCTCGTGCAAAACGGCAAAGGGATGTCGCAATCCAACCCGTTTTTCATGGAAATAGAAACCAAATTAGGCAAATCTTCTGGTCGAACACGTGAGGAAATCTACAAGACAGAATTTTATGCAATAGGAAAGCAATACGGCACTGTGAAAGACAAAATAGTTGATTTTAAACATGTTTCTTATACCAAAAAAGAAGGTAACTCTAGAATTTCATGGTGTAAATTAAAAGGTACTTTGGTCTACAATTCTGAAACTGGTTACCTTGAAGGCAACTATACGAGTTCAGATTGTCGAATGAATGCGGGCAAGGTAATACTTTTTAGAACAAAGAATGTGTTTAGCGACAAATCAAGCATAGCATCGCACAGCAGTCGCGACGGATTAATAAAAGATCTAGAAATGGGATTGAAAGCTCCCGAAAAAAGATCTGAAGACCGAAAAAACTTTGCTTTTCAGCCTATATACTTCGATTACGATAAAGCAACTATACGACCAGAATACAATGATTTCCTTACCCGAATCGTTCGTGTCGTAAATGGTCACAGTGATTTACGAGTCCGAGTTACTGGAAATACCGATGCGGATGGCTCTGACGCATATAATGATGACTTATCGAAGCGACGTGCCGAGGCGATTATCGCTTACTTCGTAAAACAAGGTGTAGCAGCGGATCGAATCGAAATCGAATTCAACGGAGAGAAAAAACCTGTCGATAGAAACGATACCAAAGAAGGCAAACAGAATAATCGCCGGGTAGAGTTTGCTTTTATCTAAAACGTCTGTTTGCTCCCAAATGATTAATACTTTATATTTGGTTTTGCGTTTATTATAATCACACCAAATATTTCATGTTACTAAAAATAGCTTCGTGTTTAATTATTTTTTTGTCGTTAAATGCTCAGGGGCAACCACGGGGTCAATTTGCCTTGCAAGCCGATATCATTGGTTTTGAAACAAGTCAAGATTATCGTTACAGATTCATGGATAATTATAGAACGAACGATCGTATTCATTTTCAAAATTCAGAACCCGCTTTTTACAAAAAGAAAAAAGTAAGTCGGATTATTATTAAAAATGAAAAAAACGAGCCGCTTTATGACATCAAATTAGATACGTCTGGTCAAACGGAATCCTCTCGACATTATGTAAATGGAATTTGTTATTCTTCAAAAGAATTAAACCTTCCAGGAAACGCCACTCTCGCTATCAATAAGCGTTGGCGAGGTGAGCAATTGCAAAAGTCAGATAGTACATATTACCACAATCGAATGTATTCTAAGGGCGATACGAGTATATATTATTCCTATCAAGTTAGGATTACTCATATCCAAGGAAGTATTTTAAACGAACGGAATGCCTTTTACAATGAAAACTTCCTTGGGAAACCTGTGAAAGAAGGAATGTATCCCATTATTTTTAGTGTCAATTATTTAGGCGAAACGAATAGTAACTATGTTGCTCCCATCTCCAATTATTATGATTCGCCATTTAAAACGGATTATGACCCAAACAAAGTGTATTTAGTCGAACATTCTATAACGGGCTCGGGGAGTTTCGAAATAAATTTTATAGAAATGGCGGATGAAAATATTTTTAAACATCCCTATTTTCTTGATTTACCTTTGAGTGACAACTGCATGTATTTTGTTGATGGTGAAGATTTCACACAACCTATTCCTCAAGATTATTTTGGTCAAATGAGAGGATACTCTTGCAGTTGGCATTTGCCTATCCAAAATAATATTACTCCTCCAAAATACAATGATTGGGTTATTCGTCCTTCGGATGGATTAGTAGAATCTGCGTATTGTGATTATTGGGAAATAGATAATTCGCCAGAAGCTTTGTTGGAAAATGCGAAAAAAGACAGTTTGACAGAAGCTAATCAAAATGTCTCCTCAAATGCTGTGATAGGTAATAACGGATATGACTCAAATTTCTATCCTGCTCGAAAATTTAAATTTTCCGAACGATTAACAAAATATTGTTATGAATATGAGTTTTTCGAAAAAAATCATTATCGGAACTTTAATCCATAAAAAAACCACCAATTAAAAAACTGACGGTTTAAACATTTTCGGTTGAAGTATTACTTCACTTTCACCCAAGTTTGCGTGCGAAAGAATGGTCCGATATATCCGCGAACATTTAATTTATCTGGATTTTGAGAATCTACCCACATTTTGAGCGTATATATTTTACCTGTTTCAGGATCAACTATTGTACCGCCTTCCCAAGCTCCACCATTCCATGTCAACTCACGAACTATTTGAAGACCAACCAATGGTTCTCCTTTTCTATCGTCAGTACATTTGTCGCACTTTGCATTAGGCTCTCTGCCTTCTCTAGGATAGAGATAGATGATTTTACCATACATTTTATCGCCTTCTTTGTACAACTCGACAATGGATTTTTTCTTGTTAGTTTTATCATCAATGGTTACCCATTTCCCAATACTAGATTGAGCAAATGTCATTACGTTAAACATAACAGCAAGCGTTAATACAATTAATTTTTTCATTTTAAACTATTTTAATTTTTGTTTATAGTTGCATAAAAATAGACTTTTCACCACCGAAATACAATTACTGCGCCAAAAAGTTCTCTAATATTTTTTTACCCTCTGAGGTCATTATGCTTTCTGGATGAAATTGAACACCAAAAAGTGGTCTTTCGTTCGATTCAATAGACATAATAATTCCACTCTCCGATCTAGATGTAACGTTCCATTCTCTAGAATCCTCAATATCAACGGCCCAAGAGTGATACAAGCCAACTTCAAAATGGGCTGAAACACCATTTAATAACTTGGATTCACCCTCCCGATCAATCGTTTCTTGCAGACCATGCTTCACTATTTCTTGAATGAATATTTTGCCTCCTGTAACTTCAACTAATGCTTGCATACCTAGGCAAACACCTAAAATTGGCTTTTTATCCATGTTTTCCTGTAAAACAGTCATCATTCCTAATCTTTGATTAGGCAAACCTGACCCTGGAGATATTATAACTTTATCAAAAGCATCTGCTTCGTTTTTTTTGCTTTCATTCTCCCGAATTATAGACACCTCTGCACCCATTCCTTCCAAATAATGGGATAAGTTAAAAGTAAAAGAATCAAAGTTGTCTATTAGGAGGATTTTCACTGCTTTTTGCCTTAAAATTAGTAAACTTGCACAAAGTTTCAGCACCCCATGAAAAAAGTAATTTCGATTCCAGGAGCTCCGACACCAATCGGTCCTTATTCTCAAGCAATTGTAAAGAATGACAGCCTTTTTGTAAGTGGACAAATACCTTTGAATCCACAATCGGGAGAACTCGTTTTGGACTCAATTTCTGCGGCAACAAAACAAGTTATGGAAAACATCGTTTCTTTGGTGCATTCTGCAGAATTTGAAATGACGGATATCGTGAAATGTAGCATCTTCTTGAAATCAATGGATGATTTTGCAGAAGTAAATGCAGAGTACGCAAGTTATTTCCCTGAATTCCCGCCGGCTCGAGAGACTGTTCAAGTTTCTAAATTACCCATGGATGTACCCGTTGAAATCAGCTGTATAGCTTTAAAATAAAATTTGAAGAACGACTTGTCAGAACCCTTTTCATATAAATTGAGTGTTGTCGTTGTTAATTACAATGTAGAATTCTTTTTGGAGCAATGCTTAAACTCTGTGCGCAAATCGCTGGAAAAAGTTTCTGGTGAAGTTTTCGTAGTAGATAATTTCTCTATCGATGGTTCCGTCGAAATGGTTAGGCAAAAGTTTCCAGAATTTACTTTAATTGCCAATCAAGAAAATTTAGGATTCTCAAAAGCAAATAACCAAGCCATGCGTTTAGCCAAAGGCGAATATGTTCTTTTGCTAAATCCAGACACAGTCGTTGAAGAGGACACTTTTTTAAAGATCATTGAATTCATGGGCGAACATCCTGATGCCGGTGGATTGGGTGTGAAAATGGTGGATGGTAAAGGTCGTTTTTTACCAGAATCGAAACGAGGACTTCCAGCGCCCAATGTGGCCTTTTATAAAATCTTTGGCTTTTCTCGAATTTTCCCAAAATCTAAAACCTTCGGGCAATATCATTTAGGTTTTTTGGACGAAAATGAGACGCACGAAGTAGATATTTTGAGTGGAGCCTTTATGTTGATGCGAAAAGACGCACTCGACAAGGTTGGTTTGCTCGACGAAGCCTTTTTCATGTATGGTGAAGACATTGATTTGTCTTACCGAATTGCAAAAGGAGGTTACAAAAACTATTATTTCCCGGAGACTTCGATAATCCATTACAAAGGAGAAAGCACGAAGAAAAGTAGTGTCAATTATGTGTTGGTTTTCTACAAGGCAATGGTCATTTTTGCTAAAAAGCATTTTACCCAAAAGAACGCAAAGTTATTAAGCTTTCTTATATATACAGCTATTTATTTACGCGCTGCCGGGGCCATTGCGGTACGTATGATTAAAAAAGCTTTTCCTCCGATAATCGACGCTACATTTATATATGGCGGATTGTTTGCCTTGACCAACTATTGGAAAATATCGAACATTAGTTTTCCAAATTACACCTTTGAGATAGCCCTACCCGCTTATACTTTGATTTGGCTTTTGAGCATGTTTCATCAAGGTTTATACGATAAACCCTTAAAATTCTTCAACACTTTTAAAGGTGCTATCTTTGGAACATTGGCGCTTTTAGTCATGTATGCCCTGCTTCCAAAAGATTTCCAATTTTCCAGACTATTCGTGCTTCTTGGAGCTTCATGGGTTATTGCCTATATTTTTATATCAAGAATATTTATGCATTTATTCTTTGGAAAGAAGTTTAGCTTATCGAAATCGAAGAATAAGAGTTTTGCTATCGTTGGCGAAGAGGAAGAAATCATACGTGTTGAGAAACTATTAAAACAAACACTCCAGAACATCGACGATATATTTAAAGTAACTGCAGCGAATGAAAAAGCAACTGGACATATTGGGACGATTGATCAATTGGATCAAATTGTATTCATTAATAAAATAGATGAAGTTATTTTCTGTGCCAAAGATTGTACGGCCAACAAAATTATTCATTGGATGAAAACCTTGAAAGGCGACAAACTCGACTTCAAAATTGCTCAACCGGAAACGTATTTTCTTATTGGTTCCAATTCCATCGATACGGCAGGTGACTTGTATTTAATGCCTGTAAATAAAATTGAGGACCCCAAAAACAAAAGGATTAAACGACTTTTTGATTTTATCAGTTCCTTATTGTTTGTAATGGCCTCACCAATTATCATTTGGAGTTATCATAATCGCCTTCAATGGTTTAATAACATTTTTAGAGTTTTGTTCGGCGGAAAATCGATGGTTGGTTATCACGAAGAATTAAAAGAAAACCGTCAACCTTTGCCAAAAATAAAATACGGAATTCTAACCCCGAACGATATTTATAAAGAGCAAGACGAAAAGTTGACTGAGAAGAGAAATTTGTTGTATGCCAGAGATTACAGCTGGAAACAGGATTTGAAG
>ERZ887849.3354-NODE-3354-length-12116-cov-6.409668_pt1 | contig 12116 bp, 14 predicted proteins | sample MGYA00521267_ERZ887849 | MGnify/ENA primary metagenome ERZ887849 (study PRJEB32303, sample SAMEA104408601) | aquatic metagenome | biome: Brackish water; feature: Pelagic; material: water | place: Baltic Sea | collected 2014-06-06T16:11:00 | depth 2,863 m ... | reverse complement strand
GCAGAGCTGAGAAATACGCTGCGGGCATCAGCCTGAGCAACGACCTTGGTGAAGGCGTCGAACATGTAAATAAGCTCCTGTTCTCGACGATCGGGTCGGGATGGGGTTGACAGCGACCGGATTCTTCCGATCGATTTGCCCATTCTGCGCAGGAATGCATCCGTTCCGTGGGAAGTTTACAAAGGGTCACTTAGCATCTTGTGAGCACCTTTCGCGCCGGGGTCGTGCTTCTCAGTTTCTGCCCACACGCTACAACGATGGCAACTCCCCTCACCGTTCGCATGCCCCTGACGCTGCCAGGGGTCGGTCGTCCAGCCCCCGTGTCGGAGCGGTGATGGTGCGCACTTTTCCAGCTAAGGAGGATCAGCTTACCAGTGTGATGATGGCCGAGCCCTCACCTTGGGGGTGAATCATCATCTGTTACTCAAGCCTCATGTTAAAGGGAACAATGCGCACCGTTTCTCTCCGCTTGTATCGCCGATAGATAATGTGCTAGGTGTCCTCCACCTGGCATATCTTTGTCTTTTGGCTTATCCCCTGGCTATCATGTTGGTCGACTAAATGACGACCTTGCTGGATTGGAAAGCTGCAATGGCGCCAATCGGGCTCACCACGGGCAACACGCGTACCTGATGGAGGGCCTTTCCGAGCCGGATGTTGGTCCTTTTTGGGTGCCCATTCAACGAGTTAGCCGTTCCACGGCTGACATGGAGGAGGTAGGTGAATTGAAGGACTTGCTGGCCGGTGGAGTAATCCCAGCCGTGGAGGTAGGGAACCTGGTCTTCTCCGAAACGCTCCTGGTATTCGGCGCTGTCGATGTAGGAATCGATTTCGGCGTCGAAGCCCTGTTCCTGCAGGATGGTGAAGTGCTCGCGCATTTCAGCCTTGTTCTGGGGAGCGCGCCCGAGAAGATGCTTGAAGTTGAGCTCGATGAACCGGTAAGGGTTGGTGCTTTCGAAGAAGCGCTTGCGGTAGAGGCTGCTTTTGGCGATCTGGCGGACCAGTTCGCGCACACTCAGATAGCCGCGACGGAACAGGGATTCAGGGCCCTCAAGGCGATCGCTCTTGAGAACGTATTGAAAACCCAGAACCTGCTGGTAAACCGCCCGAATCAATGTGGCCGTATCGGATTCGGTGGCATTCAGCCAGCTTTCCTTGTTTTGCGAGGTCGAGAAACGGTCAATGCCCAGATAGGCAGCGTTGACGAGTGCCATGGGCGTGCGGGCCGGGGGTGGGGAGACAGGTCCTGTCGGGAGGGTGCCGTACACGGCGCGGCACTCGCGGACGGGTCTGGCATTAGCGGGATCCTATGGGGGCACTACAACCTCCACCGCCTGGTTCCAGAATCGTTACAAAGCAGAGATCTGGCGCCATCTTCCAGCGCCGATACCATCCGGCCATGCGTTGGTCTGCTGAGTGAAGCCATGACGTCCCTGCCTGCGGAGGATTCCTGGTCGCACCGCATGAGCCACCAGCTCCAGTCGCTCAGTGTGATCTGTGAAACGCTCACCCTCCGGTTGCTTGAGCTCGAGGAGCGCATGGGCCGCTGGGATGAGCAGAACCGGCGACTGGAAGATCAGACGTCGGAGCAGGCCGGCAATGCTGCCGCTCTGGTGGATGTGCTGGAAGCCACCGGGCAACGACTTGCGTCGCTGGAAGCGCTGCTGGAGGGGGTACCCACCGTGGCCGTTGACTTGAAAGCGGCCCCTCCGCGTCTGCAGGTGCTGCATGCCCAGCCCAGGCGCCGAGCTCAGCACGATGAGTCCGTGTTCGAAGCTTCGTCGTTGCCCGAAGCCTCGATGCCCGAAGCTTCGTCCCCTGCGTCTGGTTTTGGGAGAGATCTTTTCGCTGCTGAGGCTGGTGCCGAGAGGAGCGGGTCCACGCTGTTCGGCCTCCATGCTGAGGCGCCGCCGCTGTCCACGGCGCGCTCGATGCCTGCAGCCTTGCAACGCCCTGAACGCCCCTGCGAAGCTGACGATGTGTTCCCCGAAGACGAGGAACAACGTTTCATGGATGAACTGACCGCCTGACGCGGCCGGGGCTCAGCCTGTGGCTCCGGTGCTCAGCATGGCGCCGGCCGTGGTGAGCAGCACCCGCATCAGTTCCAGGGCACCAAGCCCGCCGGCCAGCAGCCAGAGGTTCCTCACGAGCCGGGGTGGTTGGCCGTTTTTCCAGGCGGGTGACACTTGAACGGGAACCGGCCCGGGAGCCATCACGTCGGTGCCCAGCACCATGTGGGGGCTGCTCCCCCAGGAGCGGTTGCCGCGGAAGGGGCCTGCAGGAGCTCGTTTGGCCTGGGTGTCCCGCCAGTAAGCGGTGTATCGAGGGGCCTGCTGGTTGAACGGCAGCTCATTGCCGGAGTTGCCAGGCAGCACACGACCCCATTGCTGGGGAACATCCATCTCGCCGAAGCGGTCGAGATACTCATTGGAATCTAAAAGAGCATCCACGCAGGCTTCAAGCCCTTGCTGTGCAATCAGAATCGAGAGGGCGAGCCGTTCTCTTTGCCCATTCACTTTGCGGCCGAGAACACGGCCAACGATCTGATCCACCATCGCGTAATTGCTGTTACAGCGATAGAAACCTTCACGAAATCGCGGGGAGAGCAGAAGGCCGCGGATGAACAAACGTGTTGTGATCTGGCCACTGCGCAACTGGGATTCCAGGGCGGCATCCCGGTCGACTTTGAAGGCGTGGAAGAAAATCTGGCGGTAGGAGCGCTCAATCAGAGCATCCATTTCCTGAGGGTTGCGGCGCAGGCCTTCAGGGGAGCGGCGCGGATCCTCCTCGCTGCCGACGGAATAGCTTTTGACGCGGGAATTTTGCGCAATCTGGCTGTATTCGAGCAGGGGCAGAGGCATGTGGGAGTGTTCTACTGGGCGTCGAAGCTAGAGGCTTTCGCCGCGTTCTTGGCAAACGAAATGCATCCACACATACTCCTTTACAAAGAGAGTTTATGACATTTTCTTCATGAAGAGCGCTTGAAGTCATGGCTGCAGCGAGTGCTACCCGGGCAGGGTCAGGCCTCAGGCTGTGAACCAATCCGATGGAATCTCGGCGCTGTAATCGTGGATGCGCTGAAACTCAAAGGGGCCTGCCAGCGAACCCCAGAGCTGCTGGTGGGTTTCCGGATCATGACCGCGGTCGATCGTGCGCATTTCGCTGGGGTCGAGCTCAAAGCTGCTCACCAGGTAGGCCACGCTCCCTTTGCGCTCCACCAGGCAACCGCAGCCAGGCTCCACCTCACCCACGAAACCCTCTCCCTGCTGGCGAACCACATACGAGCAGCCCTTCAGTAGGCGTAGGTCTGCGCTTTGGATCGTCGCCATCCGTTGCGGATCCTCCACGGCTCCCCAGAAGCGCTTCTCCTCCACCAATGCATGGTTGTGGATGCGCACCGAGCCATCCGGCGCCGCCTCGGCCCGCAGGATGCGGATCCGGTAGGGCTGGTTCGGCGCAAATGCGTAGGACTGCTCCAGCAGCAAGGCGCCTTCCCCGAGCTGCGGCACGGGGCGGAAGGCCACCAGGATGTGGGCGTAAAGGGGGGGATTCTCAAACGCCTGGTGCTGATTGCTGAAGCCGGCGCTCAGCATCTCCACCAGACGGCGCAGGGTCGTGGTCATGAGCGGATCCTATGAGCGGAGCCGATGGGTGTTGTCGATGGAGGTCGCTTCTGGAGGTTGCTGGCGGAGGGAGCCCGTGCAGCCTGCCCACGCCTCAGCTGCCCAGCAGCCGCAAGCGGAACGCGGCCACCTGGGCCACCAGATCCGGTTGATGGATGGCGAAGGGATGGTCGCTCAATGCGTCCAGGATGGCGGCCAGCCTGTCTTCTTCGCTCAGTTCCGGGGAGGGGTCGGCCACCAGAGCAGCCTGCCAGGCCTGATCAAACGACATGCCGAAGCTGTCGGCGTTGTTGAACAGTTGGTTCGAGTCCCATTCGGGGGGGGTGCGCATCAGGAAAGCTGCGTCGGGGAAGGGCGTTTAGGAATCTCGGCACTGCGTAGCCTGGTGGCCGCCGCCAGAGCCGGGAACGGGCTGGTGATGCACCTGTTGAGCACGTAACGAAGCGCGACACCACAGCACAGACTGCCTGAAGAAGGCAGCGATTGAGCCCGGAGCAACGAGAAATGGTGGATGCCAGGACCCAGATTTGAACTGGGGACACGGCGATTTTCAGTCGCCTGCTCTACCAACTGAGCTATCCCGGCAAGCTGCGGCCGCAGCGCAGGTGGATCTTAGATCACAGCGCGTGGCGCCTCCTGGGTGGCGTGCGGGCCAGACAGAGCAGCCCTGCCACCTGGAATCCCCCCTGCTCCAAGGCCGCCGCCGCAGCTTGCGCCGTCGCGCCGGTGGTCAGGATGTCGTCCACCAACACCACGTGCCGCTTCCTCCGCGCGAGGGCCGGCAAGCCTTGCTGGGCCAGCCGCTCCCCCTCGGCGCTAAGGCAGAACGAGCCTGCCTGATTGCGCTCCCGCAGCTGGCGATTGAGGTGGTGCTGCCCGAGCGTGGCGTGCCGGCGGCGCAGCAGCGCGGCCACCGGCAGGGCCAATCCAGCGCAGATTCGCTCCGGCAGGGGATTCGCCCGGCGCTTCCAGCTCGGCACCGCCACCAGCAACGTTTCACGCTGGAGTGCGGCCGGCAGGGTGGCTCCCAGACTGCGCGCCAGGCCTGAGATCACGGCCGGATCAGGGCGCTTGCGCAGTCCCAGCAGCTCACGGCGAAAGGCGCCGTCATAGGCGCCCAGGCTCCACCAGGGCAGCGGCTGGGTCCCATGCAGCCCGCTCCCCGTGAGCTCCAGGTGCTCCTGACACGGCAGGCACAGAAACTGGGCCTCCTCTCTGGTGGGTGCCGGCTGGCGGCAGCGCGGGCAGACCGCGATGGTGAGCAGCTCAGAGCAGCCGCTCAAAAAAGACCGGAACATGGCTGGCTGACAGTGAAGCAGCGGGGATCACACCTGCCGCTTGCCCTCAGCATTCCCAACTGGTGGCGTTATGGCCTGAGGCGGCGGCGCCGCCGCCTCAGGCCTGGCTTGAGGGCATGGCCCGCAGCATGGCGACAAGCGTGCGATGGGCGTCTTCGCTGTCTGTGAGCGGGTGATCGAAGGGCACGGAAATGGTGGCGCCATCCACGTCCAGTTCCATGGCTTCCGGCAGCACCTGAAGCATGCGGGCCGCATGGGCATCTGCCACTCCGCCGTAATGGCGGGCATAGGCCAGCACCGCCTCGGCGTGGTCGTTGTTCATGTGGGCGCAAATGCGGGCGCTGACGGCTTGGCTGAGGGGATCGGCGGACATCGACGCGAAAAAGAGAGGGGCGAAGCGTGATTCTGGCTGCCCTGACTTTTCTTGCGGCCCTAGCCGGCTCCGAAGCGTTGCCAGAGCAGCAGACCCAGCCGCACGCCGCTGAAGGCCACATAGCCCGCCAGAACAACGAACAGCCCCATGGAGATGACGGTGCGCAGTCGTTCGTTCATCGCAGGCATGCAGATGGGACCATGGCCATCATCCTCGGCCAGCCAGCCCTTGCCGCCAGCCCCGCTGCGCCAGCCGGGCCGAACCGAAAGCGCAGCTCACGCCGGGCCGGCAGCGCACCGGGATCCCCAGCAGCTGCTGACGCAACTGGCGCCACTGGGGGTTGCGGGCACCACCTCCCAGTGTCACCACCTGCTGCAGCGCTGGCGCGCCGAGCTCCTGCAGTTTCTGCCAGCCCTGCGCCTCGATGCGGCTGAGGCCCTCCAGCAGGGCCTGCAGGTACCGGACATCGCTCACCGGTCGGGGCTCCAGCACAGGCTCCAGGGCGGGATCGTCGACGGGGAAGCGCTCCCCCGGGGCCGGTAGCGGCAGCAAGTCCAGGCCGCTGGGGCGGCTGGTGTCGATCTGGCGGCTCAGCTGCCGCAATTGCTGATCCGTGAAGAAGCGCCTCAGCACCACACCCCCCGCATTCGAGGCTCCTCCCACCAGCCAGCGCCCCGCCACGCGATGGCAGCTCACCCCGGCCGCCTCGATCGGATGGGACACGAACTGCTTCAGCACCAAGGTGCTTCCAAGCACGGCAACTCCCTCGTGATCCCGGGGCGCCGCCGCCAGCACGGCCGCATTGGCGTCGGTGGTGCCCGCAATCACCAGGCAGCCAGGCGGCAGGCCCAGCTCTGCGGCCACCTGGGCCTGCAAGGGGCCCAGGGCGGCGCCACTGGCAACGATCTCTGGCAGGGCGCCGGACCAGGGCTGCTCGCCGATGCTGCCCGCCCATTGGCCTGGCTCCAGCTGCCAGCCGAGCTTGAGGTTGTTGCCTTCCTCCCCCCAGCGCCAGGTGCCCAGCAACCAGCCCATCACCCAGTCGGCCTGATGGCGGAGCAGCAGTGGCGGCTTCTGCAGCGCGTGGGCCTGCAGAAGCCGAAGCGCCCTGGCCAGGCTGCTGGAGCTGCTGCCGGCAGGTGATCCGGTTTCTACCAGCTCGGCCAGGCCCGCGGCCTGCTCCGGGCAGGCCAGCGCATAGGACAGTGCCTCCCCCAGGGGCTCGCCATCGGTGCGGCAGGCCAGCAAGGTGCCGGAGGTGCCATCAACGCTGAGCGCCACCACCTGCTGCCGCCAGGCTGCTGGCAGCGCTTGCACCAGGGCGACCAGCCCGGAGCGCCAACCGCCTGGCTGTTCAAACGGCTGCGGATAGGGCAAGGCCCGTTCGCCCCCTTCCACCGGCAGGCCTGCGGCATCAATGAGGGCGAGGCGCAGACCACTGGTGCCTAGGTCGATCCCCAGGCAGAACGGGGCTTGCGGCCCCACCCCGGGCACGGCTGAGGCCTCGCTTCAGGCGGCGTTTTCGGCTGGAAGGCGGTCGGCCGTGGCCTGCCGCAGCTGGGCCGCCATGGCGTCGACGTTCTCCCAGGGGAGATTGAGGTCACTGCGGCCAAAGTGGCCGTAGGCCGCCACGTCCTGGTAAAAACGACCACCGCGCTCCTGGGGAAGGGTGCGCAGGCCGAAGGTGTCGATGATTGCCCCGGGCCGCAGGTCGAAGTGCTCCTGCACCAGGGCGGTGAGAGCTTCGTCGCCCAGCAGGCCGGAGCCGAAGCTCTCCACCAGGATGCTCACCGGGCGGGCCACGCCGATCGCGTAGCTCAGTTGCACTTCCACACGGCGGGCGAGCCCTGCAGCCACGAGGCTCTTGGCCACGAAGCGGGCGGCGTAGGCCGCCGAGCGGTCCACCTTGGTGGGGTCCTTGCCGGAGAAGGCACCCCCGCCATGGCGGGCGGAGCCGCCGTAGGTGTCCACGATGATCTTGCGGCCGGTGAGCCCGGCATCCCCTTGCGGCCCGCCCACCACGAACTTGCCGGTGGGATTGACGAGGAAGCGGGTGCTGCTGCGGCAGGGACGGATGTACAGATCGGCGGTGGCGGGCTCCACCACGTGAGTCCAGAGATCGTCGGCGAGCCGCTCGCGCAGGGTGGTTTCGTCGCTCACCACCGCGCCATCGGCGAACGTGATCTCCGCCAGGTGCTGGGTCGAGATCAGCAGGGTGTCGATGGCCACGGGGCGGCCGTGTTCGTAGACCACACTCACCTGGGTCTTGCCGTCGGGCAGCAGATAAGGAAGCGTCCCCTCATGACGCACGATGGCGAGTCGCCTCGATAAGCGATGCGCCAGGCTGATCGGCAGCGGCATCAGCTCCGGCGTTTCATCGCAGGCGAAGCCGAACATGATTCCCTGGTCGCCAGCTCCCACCAGGTCGAGGGGGTCGCCATCGTGGTCATCGGCTTCATTGACCCCTTGAGCGATGTCGGGAGATTGCTGATCGAGGGCGATCAGCACAGCGCAGCTATGGGCGTCGAAGCCGCCGGCCCGCGCTCCGCTGTATCCGATCTGCTCGATCACCCCCCGCACCAGGCTGGTGAAATCAACCTTCGCATTGGTGGTCACCTCCCCCGTCACCAGGCAGAGCCCGGTGTTCACAACCGTTTCACAGGCCACGCGGCTGGCGGGGTCGGAACTGAGCAGGGCATCGAGCACCGCGTCGCTGATCTGGTCACAGATCTTGTCGGGATGCCCTTCGGTAACCGATTCGGACGTGAAGACGTATCGCGCCATGCCGGTGGAAAAGGGATCTAGAGCGTTGAGCCTATTCCCTTGAATCCTCGCTGGTTCGTGCTCAGGCAGCGGAGCCGTTGGTGGGGATCACCGGAAGCACAGTGAGCTCCGACCAATGGTGGATGCGGGGGTAGTGGGCCTCGAGGGGCGGTGGCGTGAGCCAGCCGGAGAGATACCCCAAGGCCACGGCAACTCCCGCGGCCTGGGCCATGGCCAGGTCGCTGTCGGCATCGCCGATCAGAGCGCAGGCCGCTGGTTCCACGCCGAGTTGCCTGCAGAAGCCATGCACGGCGCCCGGGTCGGGCTTGGCGGGCTGGTGATCAGCACTCCAGATGCCACGAATGTGGTGCTGCAGCTGATGTGCCCTCAGAAAGCGTTCGATGCCGGCAGGTTGATCGTTGCTGATCACCCCGATCACCACGCCCGCCGCGTCGAGCTCGGCCAGTAGCCGTTCAAGCCCATGGGTGGGCAGGGCGACAGCAGCGGTCTGGCCTTCCCCCGGTCCTGCATCCGTGCAGCGGAACACCTCTTCGCTGTGGCGGAGAGCTTCCGGCCAACCCAGGCCCACCTGGCAGAACACCGTGGCGGTGGAAATGAGGTTGTGGCTGCGGCTGGCCACCGCGGTGGTCCCGGCTGGGTGGAGGCGATCTCCCTCGAGCCCGTAGGCACGTTCCAGCAGCTCGCGCACTTGCAGGCGGCGCTCAGGCGCCACCCGTGCTTCGCAGAGATCGATGCGGGCGCGGGCAAGCCTGGTGAGCAGTGGCTCGCTATGGCTGAGAGTGCCGTCCTTGTCGAACAGAACGGCATCCAGCTGGCCTATCGGTTCACCGCGCAGGGCCAGGAAGGCCATTGGTGCACCCGGGGAGAGAGGCGGAGATCAGTCGAGGTCGAGGGTAACGCCCATGGGCTCGTTCTCTTCCGCCTGCTCCAGCAGCATCTGCTTGTAACGGGCGGCCATCTCCTCGGCCTTGTCGAACACCTTTTGGGGATCGGTGAGCATGTCACCGGGTTCGGGTTCGAGGGCCTTGGTGGAGAGCGAGATCCGACCGCGTTCTGCGTCGAGGTCGATGATCATCACCTTCATCTGATCATTGACGTTGAGCACCGTGTGGGGTGTTTCGATGTGCTCGTGGCTGATCTCGGAGATGTGCAGCAGGCCGCTGACGCCGCCGATGTCGATAAAGGCGCCGTAGGGCTTGATGCCACGCACGGTGCCGATCACCACTTCGCCGACCTCGAGCCGGTTCATCTTGCGCTCTACCAGGGCACGGCGATGGCTGAGCACGAGACGGTTCCGCTCTTCGTCCACCTCCAGGAACTTCAGGGGTAGGAAGTCGGCAACGAGATCTTCCTTCGGCTTGCGGGTGCTGATGTGGCTGCCGGGGATGAAGCCACGCAGGCCTTCCACCCGCACCAGGGCGCCGCCACGGTTGGTGGCAAACACTTCGCTGTAGATGGTGGCGTCTTCCTTCTGGAGCTGACGCACACGCTCCCAGGCCCGCTGGTACTCGATGCGGCGGATGGACAGGGTGAGCTGCCCGTCTTCGTTCTCCTCGCTGAGGATGAAGAATTCGCGAACCTCGCCGGGCTCCAGTACGTCGCTGAGGTTCTCGACGCGGTTGATCGACACCTCCTGGAGAGGCATGAAGGCTGCCGTCTTGGCGCCGATGTCGATCATGGCGCCCTTGGGCTCCATGGCGAACACGGTGCCGTTCACCACGTCGCCGGGCTTGAAGTTGTAGTCGTACTTGCTGAGAAGAGAGGCGAACTCCTCAAGAGTGAAACCGGCCCCATCGGCATCGCGGCTTGCAGCGCGGCTGGAGGGGTCGTCAGCGGTGGGAACCTCTTCCGGAATGTCGAGGTCCAGTTCAGCGGCGGCGGCGTCGATGCGTTCGAGGTCGGCCTCGGCGCTGCTGATGTCGGAAGGGGTCACGGTCATGAAGGAGTGGCGGTCTGCCTGTGGCAGAGCGAAGGTTCGGCCTGGCTGCCCGCCGACAGCGCAAACCCAATCTCCGACTATACGAAGCAGCGCGACCGTCAGTTCAAGATGGCCAGAGCAGGGCTCGATCCGTCGTTGCGGCGCTTGGTGGGACGCCGGCTCAGCCCTTCCAGGGCGGAAACGAAATCACTGATGCCCTGAAACTGGCGATAGACGGAGGCGAAACGCACGTAGGCCACCTCGCTGATCTCGCCGAGCTGTTGGAGCACGAGCTCGCCGATCTCGGCGCTGCTTACCTCGCGGCCGCCGCGTTGCTGAAGCTGCAGTTCGATTTCATCGATCACGGTTTCCAGCCGTGCCGGCTCCAGGCCGGTTTTCTCGCAGGCGCGGATCAGGCCGTGCAGCAGCTTTTCGCGGCTGAACAATTCCCGGTGGCCGTTGCGTTTCACCACAGTGACCGGCACCGTTTCGACCCGCTCGTAGGTGGTGAAGCGGGCTTCGCAGTTGAGGCACTCTCTGCGGCGACGCACACTCCTGCCTCCGTCGGCGGAACGGGATTCGAGCACCCGGCTGTCGGTGTGTTGGCAGGAGGGACATTGCATCCCTTTTTTCGCCGCAAATTGCGCTTATCAATTGTACGCAGACATTCATTCAATGAAAAGGGTCTTCGCCCTCTGGTTTTTCAACCCTTTCCCCTGGCCCTGCTCGGCATGAAAAAGCCCCCGCCGGGGCGGGGGCAGAGCTGGACCGGGATCACTTGCCGATCTTCGGGGGATCGCGGAAGGCGATGGCGAAGAACAGGGTGGCGATCGCCAGGGTCAGGATGAGGATGTAGGCGAAGCTCTCCATCGAGGTTCTCGGGCGAAGGGACGATCAGCTGAGCGGGCTGCCGGCCGGGGGCACGAAGCCCTCGGGGATCCGACGTGTGGAGCGGTCACCGAGTTTCTGGAAGAGGCCGAATTCGACCTGCTCGCCAAGATCAGGGTCGATGCCTGCGAACACATCGCGGTAAAGGGTACGAGCCCCGTGCCAGATGTGGCCGAAGAAGAAGAGCAGAGCGAAGGTGGCATGCCCGAAGGTGAACCAGCCGCGCGGGGAGCTGCGGAAGGTGCCATCGGAGTGGTAGGTGTCGCGATCGAATTCGAAGGCTTCACCCAGCTGGGCCTTGCGTGCCAGGCGCTTCACGTCCGCAGGGTCGGTAAAGGTCTGGCCGTCGAGGGCACCGCCGTAGACGGTGGCGGTGACGCCCGTCTGCTCAAAGGAATACTTCGCCTCGGCGCGCCGGAAGGGGATGTCAGCCCGGACGATGCCTGTGCTGTCTTCGAGGATGACAGGGAAGTTCTCGAAGAAGTTGGGCAGGCGGCGAACCTGGAGATCACGCCCTTCTTTGTCGGTGAAGCTGATGTGACCCAGCCAGCTGGTGGGCAGGCCGTCACCGTTCACCATCGGACCGACACGGAACAGGCCCCCCTTGGCAGGGCTGTTGCCCACGTAGTCGAAGAAGGCGAGCTTCTCAGGAATAGAGGCGTAAGCCTCTTCCTTGCTGGCACCGCCCTCAATCGCCGTGGCGACGCGGCGGTTGATCTCGGTTTTGAAGTAGCTCTGATCCCACTGGTAGCGGGTGGGGCCGAACAACTCGACCGGAGTGGCCGCAGAGCCGTACCACATTGTGCCGGCCACAATGAAGGCGGCAAAAAATACAGCTGCGATCGCGCTGGCGAGCACTGTTTCGATGTTGCCCATCCGCAGGGCCTTGTAGAGGCGCTCCGGGGGGCGAGTGGTGATGTGGAAGATGCCAGCAATGATGCCCACGATCCCGGCAGCAATGTGGTGAGCCACGATTCCACCGGGGTTGAAAGGATTGAATCCTTCGGGCCCCCATGAAGGCTGAACAGGCTCTAAGTGTCCGGTGAGACCGTAGGCATCGGAGACCCACATGCCAGGGCCGAAGACGCCTGTGAGGTGGAAGGCTCCGAAGCCGAAGCAACCGAGGCCGGCCAGCAGGAGGTGAATGCCGAAGATCTTGGGCAGATCGAGGGCGGGCTCACCGGTGCGTGGGTCCTGCCAGATCTCGAGATCCCAGTAGGTCCAGTGCCAGA
>ERZ887849.3336-NODE-3336-length-12169-cov-7.054565_pt1 | contig 12169 bp, 12 predicted proteins | sample MGYA00521267_ERZ887849 | MGnify/ENA primary metagenome ERZ887849 (study PRJEB32303, sample SAMEA104408601) | aquatic metagenome | biome: Brackish water; feature: Pelagic; material: water | place: Baltic Sea | collected 2014-06-06T16:11:00 | depth 2,863 m ... | reverse complement strand
TCCCCCTAGTTGATTATCTGAAATACTGCCTACACGTGCAGATAAAACAGCAAAAACTGATTTAGATTTTCTATTTAATTCAGGCAAAAAATATTTAGCAATAAGAGCAGGCACGATTGCATTTACTTTAAAAAGCCGTTCAAAATTATTTGCTGATAATTCTCTTAATGATTTTTCTGGTCTTATATTGTGCTCGTGCAATATACCTGTTGCGACCAAAACCAAATCCAAAGGCATAGTAGCCGCTGCCAGAATTGAAGCTGATTGAATAGACGACTCATTTTCATAGTCAATTTGGTGATAATGAAGATTATTTACTTTTACGTCTGGAATTCTTCTTGAAAAAACAGTGATAGTAGCAGACGGATATTGAGCAGATAATGCTTCAGCGAATGCGCTGCCAATCGCCCCGCCACCGCCAATTATAGTGATATTCTTAGGGTGCTTCATATCTTGCGACCTCAACCAAACTAATATTATTAAAAGTATTTTACCTATCATAGTCTTATCGATAGGATTTTTAATTACTTTTTTATCATATACGTAGTAAAGGTGCGTTTTGCTCAATCGAGGAGGAAATATTATTCTTCTGCGCATTTATACCAATAGACAAATCTATTTGTAAATTTCGCGCCTATCCCCAAATTTACGAACACGGGTTCGCCAATTCTTATAGCTACTTGGTTTTAGATTTTCACGCATTAACTGCTTTACTTGCTTATCGGAAAGTCCATATTGCAACTCAATCTGTGCAAAGCTCGTATGATCAGATAAAGCCATTTCTATGATTTCGCTAATTTCATACTCAGATAGTTTTTTATCTTGCATCACAACATTATTCCAATTTAGTTAATCTGTATTTCACTGAATATATGCGCAAACTGTGCCCCGTGCATATCCCTGTCCAGTCTACTTCCTTGAAAATATTTACGCTGAAAACTAATTTTTATTACCCTTAAATCATCAATCTCAAACCGCTTAATAAGATTTTCAGCAATTAACAAATGGTTTGCTGCAATGGGAATAGTAAGCCCATTTTTAACGCGTTGATAATTTATATCATCTCCACAGAATAAATCTATCGTAACCCAAAAAGGTCCTGCATTTTTAGAACGGATAGTTTTTGTAATTTCGGATAAATAGTACATTTAAACCTCGTCAATCATCAAGGTAAAACCATCGCACGGATTCTCAAGACGCCAGGTGTGGTTTAATGCAAATTCATAAAAGGCACCTCTACTGGAATTAGCGGGTGAATAGGGAAATGCTGTAGTCGGCATAGGCTCATTTTCTGATAGCGGTAGATGTAACAAATACGGGTTTACCAACATTGCGATATCGTCAGCATGATGCTGACTTTCTGCTGTAATAATAACACACACACCCAGTTCAGTTGCCATATTCACTGAAAATTCTAATTCTCCTAAAGCGGCATTTTTGCCAATCACTCTAAAATCTAATTCGTATGATGATTCACTCCTCAAACTTGATTGCCTAATTTTCTCATTACATATTGCAGATAGTTTTGTAATCCACTTATCTATATTTTTAACGTAATGCGGCTCTCTTACTATTGTTAATAATGTTGTTTGGTAACCAGATAATTTTGCAGCTTCCAATTTTACTGTATAGCTTTCTGACTCATGCCATAAAGAGCCTTGAACACGCACGCGCCTTTCATCTAACGCTTGATAAGAGGATTCTGTTACATCTAAACACCCCCCTGGTTCTGTAAGCAGAAACGGATCTGCATTTTCATATAACATATGGGCCGCAACCGTCTCTGGAGTACAAAACGCGTTTTGTGCCATTGCTTCTACGGTAAATCCTGTCATATCAATTTCAACCAAAATAACACCTGATGACGGATTAGTTGAACAAAATGCGCCACATTCTGCTATTTTAGCTGCATGCCAACTGGCTCCAGCATTCGCATTATTAGACAAAGGCAGTGCTGCTATTAATGCTGTATCTGTTGCCCGTCCTACCAAAATAATATCAGCTCCTGCTAAGAGAGCTTCTTGAATTGGCTCAACCCCTGCTGAAGAAACGATATGGGTTATTTTATTTAATGCTTCTTGCGTGATGTCAGGCGCTGGCTCCAATGCGGTAATTCTACTTTCATCTACAGCTTGCATAAATTCAGAAAGTTCTCTTTCACAATAGATTCTCGCTATTTTTACGGAATGTCCAAGTCTCTTTGCTATTTTTACAGTCATCTCAAACATCATATCAACGCCAGCATTGACACCACAAGTTCCGCAACTTCCTATAATAAGCGGGATGTTGTTTTGATTTCGCGCCTGCATAAGAATTTGCCATTCAGCTTCGCATATTTCATATGAGTATTTTGAGGTTCCAGATCCAAGATAAAATGGGCCGCTATCTGTAGAACCGCCGTCAATAGCGATAATATCTGGTTTGCGTTTCAACCCTTCCTTAAGCGCATCTTCGCTAAATCCCAATCCAAGCACACCAGATGGTACTAATATTTTTGTTGATTGTACCATTTATCTTATCACCTACTTAGAAATAGTCAGCAACCGCCTTAAAAATATTGGCGCTATAAACCCAATGATTGCAGCAACCCATAGACCAATGGAAATCGGGGAAGAAAATAGATAAGTAAAATCTCCATCAGATAATACCATTGCGCGTCTAAGGCTAACCTCCATATGACTTCCCAGAAGAATACCTAGAATTACAGGAACTGTCGGAATATCCATTTTTCTGAGAAAAAACCCGACTATACCAAACAAAATCATCAATAATAGATCAAAATAACTTCCAGATAAGGAATATATTCCCACAAAGGAAATCATCGTCACTCCAGGCAAAAGAATAGCAGCTGGCACCTGCAAAACTCGACTAAAGACTTTAACCAATGGCACATTAAGAATTAACAATACAATGTTAGCTATTAACAATGATGCGATGAGCCCCCACACCACCTCGGGTCTTTCTGTGAAAAGTAATGGTCCTGGTGTAATATTCAAAGTCATCAGCAAAGCCAATAATACAGCTGTCGTTCCTGAACCTGGCACGCCCAGAGTTAACATTGGCACCAAAGCACCGCCAGCAGCTGAATTATTACCTGCCTCAGGGGCAGCAATGCCTCTTGGATCACCTGTGCCAAACTTCTCTTTATCCTTGGCAAGTGATTTCTCTGACATATAAGCAAGAAAACTTCCAAGAGATGCGCCTGCACCAGGTAAAACACCCGCTATAAAGCCAATGATGCTGCTCCTTAACATTGTCCATTTTGTTTGATAAATCATTTTAAAAGGTATTGTCACCTTTTCTAACTTAACCCCGATAGAAGAATTTTTGCCGTGGCTTTCAATAAAGATAAACACCTCCGATACGGCAAATAAACCAACAATTGCGACAAGAAAATCTATTCCATCATATAAATGCAGATTGTCCCCTGTGAAGCGAGTCAAACCAGTAGATTTATCCACTCCAATCATAGAAATGCCTAATCCCAAACAAACAGACAATGCCGCCTTAGCTTGATTTTTAGAGCCAAGCCCCCCGAGCGTGCAAAATGCAAGTAAATATAGCGCAAAATATTCAGCTGGACCGAACAAAAATGCTACCCGCGCTAGAATTGGAGCTAAAAGCATTAAACCAATTGTAGCAAGAAAAGCGCCAACAAATGAGGCTACTCCAGATAACACAAGTGCATTCCCTGCTTGTCCTTTTTTAGCCATCGGATAGCCATCTAACGTGGTCATCATCGCTGGCTCATCGCCAGGAATATTTAATAGAATAGATGAAATCCTGCCTCCATACATCGCGCCGTAATAGACTGATGTCATAAGAACCAGCGCAGCTGTAGCATCAAGACCAAGAGAAAAAGAAAGCGGAATTAAAATAGCAACGCCGTTCGAAGGACCAAGACCTGGCAAGGCACCAATAATTGTGCCTAAGATACACCCAACAACTGCAAGCATTAGAGTGTTTGGACTTAATGCAACTGAAAATCCAAGCGCTAAATTAGCAAAAAGTTCCATAAATGATTACCCAATCAATGCTTTTGGAAAGGCAAAAAGCCCTAATCCAAGTGCAAATTTAAATATTAGAAATAGAATAACGGATAAGCATGTCCCAATTATAATAGATTTAGTTAAATTCGGCTTGATCTGAAAAGAAATAGCAGCTGATGCAACGGCTGTTGGAAAAATAAAACCAAACGGCTTTAACGTATATGCATAAATAATCAGGATAATGCTGGTAATAAATAGCTTAATAAAAGTAGAAAAAACTGGCCATTCAGGTTCTGCATCAGGATTTAAAAGCATCATCGTGCCTGCAATCATTGCTACTCCAGAAACAAGCATTGGGAATAGTTTTGGTCCTAATGGATCAGAAAAAAACGGCATTTCTAATTGCGTAGCACTCGCAAAAAAGGCGAGTGCTACGACTAATGTTAGTAAACCAACAATACGGTCAGACATTATTTCATAACGCCAAGTTCAAGAGACATTTCACGCACTTCAGCAATTACGCCATCTACATAATTCTGAAAGTCTGGTCCAACTTTATTAAAGGGCGCTAGGCCATTTGCCATCATAGCTTGTTTCCATTCTGCAGAACTCCCTACTTGTCTTAAAGCCTCAGTCCATTTTTTATAAGAAGCATCAGATGCACCTTTTGGAGTATATAAGCCTCTCCAGTTAACAGCAACAACATCAATTCCTTGCTCTTTAGCTGTTGGAATTGACTCAAACCCTGGGATACGCTCATCTGTGAATGAAGCTAACACTCGTACATCACCTGATTTGATAAATCCAATAACCCCTGAGATATCTCCCGTCATCGCAGCGGTAAATCCGCCAATAGTTTGGGTAATTGCATCTGCATCACCATCTACCCCAATATATTTTACCTTTTTAATATCGGTAAACCCTTTACGCTTTAGCGCCATTAACACCTTAAGATGATCGTAACCCCCCGCTGCAGAACCACCTGCAAACGCATGCTTTGACGGATCTGCAATTACAGCATCAAGCAATTCATTCAGATTTTGATAAGGTGAGTCTTTGGCAACCACAATCACCCCTGGATCTGCGCCAATCGCTCCAAGAAAGCGAACTTGATCTGCTGTCATGCCAGAATAAGCATTCTGCGCAAGTCTAGTTGCTGTAGCTGTAGATGCTGCAACAATAAGGTCATCATCTGTATTTCGTTCATTTACTACATGCGTAAAGGCAAGACCGCCGCCGCCACCAGCCATATTTGTTACCTGAATTGACCCATCATAGGCATCAATATCAGACATGATTTTAGCAATTGAGCGGCAAGTAAAATCCCAACCACCACCTGGGTTTGCTGGTGCTATACATTCTGCAGCCATAGTTTGGCCGACAAAGCCTGTGCTAAGAAGCGTGGCAACCACAATTTTTGAAAATAATCTCATTAAGAATCCTCCATCTTTTTTTATCAGTTTTTTTAAACGTTTCAGAAAACTTTACGGAAATAACTAAACAGAGTAACCTGACATCAATCTGACATGAGGGATTACTTTGAAGGTTTTAATTGTTGAAGATTCACCAGAGCTTGCAAAATCATTAAGACTTTTTCTTGAACTGGAAAACAACCATGTTGAAGTAGCATGCGACCTTGCAATAGCTGCTCATTATTCATCAGTTACCCATTTTGATATTATTTTGCTTGATATCATGCTTCCTGATGGTGATGGCCGGGATTTTTTAAGATCCATAAGGTCCAAAAATAATAATATTCCTGTAATCGTTATGACAGCACGTTCAGAAATCTCCGATAGGGTTGACTTACTAGATATTGGAGCAGACGATTACATTATTAAGCCATTTGAGTTTGTTGAATTAGAGGCAAGATGTCGTGCTGTTTTAAGACGACATAGTGGACAAAACCAGCAGGCGCTTAGTTATGGCGATATAACTGTTTATCCTTTATCGGCATTAATTGAATTTGGTAATCATAAAATTTCTCTTAGAAACCGAGAATTGCGTTTATTAGAAATTTTTTGTAATTCACCAGAAATATTATTCTCGAAAGAACAATTAACTGACAGGCTATTTCTCATTTCAGACGAGGTAACCGAAAATGCCGTTGAAGTGTATATTGGAAGACTTAGGAAAAAGCTTTTACAGAGTAATGTTACAATTGAGACAGTCCGTGGCATTGGCTACAGACTAATGAAATATGAATAAAAAATTTAATATAAATCTTTCAATTAAAAACAGGCTTTTAATTCAGCTCGGTTTTGTTGCATTTGTCATCTCTGCTTGCCTATTTATGATTACCCGTTTGGTATTATCTCAGGCTGTGACTGCGACACAAGACAGCCTCCTTACTGCTTCCATTCAATCTTTAATGGATAAAATATATGTGGTTGAAAACACAATCAGTGTTGACCTACCATATGACACATTTTCCTTACTTGGCTCTGTTGGGGAAGATATGATCTTTTACCGAATAGATGAGAATGGTGTGTTTCTTACAGGATACGACGATTTTCCAATGCCAAAGAAATTTGGAAACATCCAAGAACCTGCATTCACTAACATGGAATATCTTGGAGAAACACTCCGAATTGTAGCAATAGAAAATATTGTTTTTGCAATGGATAAACAACATAAATTAAGAATAATCATAGCACAGAGTCAAAACTTTCAAAAATCTGTTGCAAATAAAATATCAGCTAACTTATTTCTGATTACTTTATTCTTCTTTCTAACTGCAATTTTATTTGCTTTTCTAACAGCAAACCTGACTATTCGCCCGATTGCTCGATTTGCACAAGATGTTAAAATGCGGGGTCCTCAAAACCTTCGAAAAGTCTCTGAAGATGTGCCAACCGAATTAAAGCCGCTAGCCCAATCATTGAATGAATTTATCAGCCGTTTTCGTTCAACATTACGTCAAACTGAAACTTTCATTGCTGAAGCTGCTCATCATATCAGAACCCCTTTATCTGTTGTCAGATCTGAAAGTGAGCTGGCACTTCGAAAATCTAAAACACCCGGAAACAGGGCTCGCCTGCGGACGATAATCAAGGCAGTGGATCAAACCAACAGGTCGGCTAGTCAACTTCTTGATCATGCCATGGTTCTTTATCGCGCAGAACGACCAGAGGCTGAAGCATTTTCAATCCAACAAGCGGTTGCAGAAATCATAAATCAATTTCGTCCAGCTGCTGATTTAAAGGACCTTGATATTATTTTTTCATCTGATGTTAAATCAATAGAAACCGTATATCTTGATAGAACCTTATTTGACACGTCAGTTCGTAATCTGCTTGATAATGCCTTAAAATATTCTCTTGCTGAATCAGTGGTTACAATCGATTTTACCAAAACAGAAACTGACTTTAAGTTAATTATTAAAAACCACTATTCATCTGCAATATTTTTAGATCAGAAACAGCTTTTTAAAAAATTCAGGCGAGGTGAGCAAACAAAAGAAATAGTAGGTTCAGGATTAGGGCTGAGTATCGTTATGGAAGCAGTTAACATAATTGGTGCTTCTATAGATGTAAGAAAAATGAAAGGAGACATAGTATGCGCTACCTTATTAGTTCCTTGCTAATATTATTGCATATAAATCTTGCAAATGCTCTGACTATAGAAGCCAGCAGATCATATGGCGTTGACAAAGCAAAATCAGATCTAAAAATTCTATCCTCTACCGACATTGATGTTTTTCATCCCGTCTTAAGTGCCTTTTCTGCTTTAAACCCAACTATTTCAGTGAATTACTCAACAGCTTCCACTGCTGATATTTATCGGGCAGTAAGGCAATCAGATAGCCAATTTGACCTTATCATGTCTTCTGCTATGGATCTTCAAATGAAGCTGGTTAATGATGGTTTTGCAGAGTCAATAAGCATCCTTGAAAATCTTGATATTCCTGACTGGAGCCAATGGCAAAATAAATTATATGGCTTTTCTTTAGAACCTATTGGAATGGTTGTATCAGCGTCTCATTTCAACCAGGGTGAACTACCAAATACAAGACGAAAATTAATCGCATTTTTACGTGCTAATCAAGAAACTTTCCAAGAAAAAATAATTACCTATGATGTAACAACTTCTGGCGCCGGATTTTTACTTGCCACCCAAGATGATCGCCAGTCTAATAGCTTTTGGCGACTTGCAGAAGTAATGGGGTCACTTGAATCACATTTATCTTGCTGCTCTGGACAAATGCTTGATGCTGTAAATAATGAGGAATATTTACTTGCCTATAATATAATAGGCTCTTATGCCGAAAAACGCTCAAAACGCCAAAAAAATCTACGGGTAGTTTATTTTCAAGACTACACCCACATGCTTTTACGCACAGCCTTTGTCCCCAAAAATAGTTATAATGCAGCAACAGCAAGTAATTTTCTTAGCTTCTTACGGAGTAAAGTAGGACAAAATTTTATTGAAGAAGAAACAGGTATGTTATCACTTCGAAGTAATCTTCTTAATGAAAATCCATATTATAAGCCTATTCGGCTTGATACTGGATTACTTGTATATTTGGACAGATTAAAAAGACAGCGTTTTTTAGACGAATGGTCTGCAGCACTCATCCAATAAAAATCACTTTGAATACCCAGATATAAACACCCAGATATAAACACCCAGATATAAACACCCAGATAAATGACCATCCCAGTATTAATATGTGCGATTAATTAGTAAGATGCACATTAATTACCTATAGCTTATATTTTATCTATTATCCTTTGCATATTCTATTTCTTTTTGTTGATCGCAAACTATAATGAAAAAAAAATCCTGCACTATCCAAACAACCTTGAGTATTTAATTCTATGGCAACGCAAAAAAACCATCCAAATTCATATGAAGCACGTGATTCTGCTAGTATTGTTCACCCTCTCACTAATTTGAAAACGCATCTTGAAACAGGTGGCGTTATAATTAAGGAGGGAGATGGGATTTGGGTTACTGATATTGATGGAAAAAAATATATTGAAGGTATGTCGGGGCTTTGGTGTTTATCACTTGGCTATGGTCAACAACGACTGGTGAATGCGGCAACAGAGCAAATGCAGCAACTGCCCTATTATCATTTAACAAACCATAAAAGCCATACACCAGCTATCGAACTAGCGGAAAAATTACTTCAGATAGCGCCTGTTCCCATGTCTAAAATCTGGTTTTCTAACTCAGGTTCAGAAGGTAATGACAGCGCTGCTCGAATTGCATGGTATTACTGGCACAGTATGAAGCAACCTAAACGACGGAAAATGATTTCGCATTTGCGCGCCTATCATGGCAATACAATTGCGGCAGCAAGCCTGTCAGGCATGCATTACAACCACGCATCATTTGGTCTTCCACTTGATGGATTTTTGCATATCACGCCACCTCATTATTATCGTTTTGCCTTAGAAAATGAGAGCGAAGACGATTTTACCAGCCGCCTTGCTAGTGAACTAGAAACTCTTATCAACAGTGAAGGCGCAGATACAATCGCTGCATTTTTTACTGAACCCATTATGGGTTCTGGCGGGGTAATTGTACCTCCTGATAGCTATTATGGTAAAATACAAACCATTCTTAAAAAATACGACATTCTATTGGTAGCAGATGAGGTAATAACGGCCTTTGGCAGAACCGGAAACATGTTCGGCACCACCACAATGAATCTGCAGCCTGATATGATCGTTTGCGCTAAAGGATTGTCTAGTGCGTATTTGCCTATATCTGCATTAATGATAAATGAACGCGTTTTCGCAGCTATAGCAGAACAAAGTGACGAAATAGGGGTGTTTGGGTTAACTTTCACTTATTCTGGTCACCCTGTTTCTGCCAGAGTAGCAAGTGAGACTTTGCGTATTTATGAAGAAGATAAAATCGTTGAGCATGTTCAGGCATTAGAACCCTTTTTTCTAGGCTCTCTAAAAGCATTATTATCGCACCCTTTAGTTGGTGAAGTTCGAGGACGCGGATTATTAGCAGGGGTAGAACTTGTTGCTGATAAGGATAGCAAAAAAGCGTTTGATGCAAATCAGCAAGTTGGTAAATACTGTGTTGAAAGAGCAGAATTTCATGGGTTAATTCTTCGCGCAATTGGAGATACTATTTCGTTTTGTCCACCTCTAATTATTACAGAGTCTGAGGTTGTATTATTGATGGCGCGCTTTAAACAAGCGTTGGACGATACGCTAGAGATGGTCCAAAATTAGGGTATATATAAATTCAAATTTTAATGAGAACCTAAAACATTAACACCCCTGCTATAGCTGAAAAATTGTGCCTTAATATAGAATTTTGTATCAATATTTTAGATTGTCGTTTTCTAAAACAATGTTATGAATAAAAAGGATAGGTGCGATATTGTAGCTAGGTGTATCAGGGCGTTCACCGTATGAATTTATTAATAGGCGTTGCATATAAAACTAGTGAATCTGAAAAACTAGTGAATCTGGCTTGCTAGCTAAATGTTGGATAAGAAGAAGCTCCCTATAAGGAGCCAAATAGGAGGAATATTTAAATGACAACAACAAAAGAGCAAATTGAAATATTAGAAAAGGCACTCTTAGCGTGCCAAAATGCAGGGCAAAAGCAAATCGGATGGAAGCTAGGATTCGGGTCTCCTGCGGCTTTAAAGTCACTTAATACTTCCAAACCGCTTATCGGTGGATTATTTGACACAGGGGAGCTTAAATCTGGTTCGACAACAGATGTTAGCAACATGACAAAACCGTGCATTGAGGCAGAGATTGCAGCTTATATTTCCTCTGATATTGCAGAAAACGCTACTGAAAATCAAATAATAGAGTCTGTTGCTAGTCTTGTGCCTGCAATAGAATTAGTGGATTTTCATACAGCGCCAAGTGACCCTGAAACCATTTTAACTGACAATATATTTCAAAGGGGGTGGGTTATGTTACCATCTCTTGAAAATGGCTGGGCTAGCGGAGCAAAGGGGCTTGAAATCCACATAAGTCAAGGGAATGAGACTTGGGATCCTGCAACAGATATTGAAGCTAAAATTGGCAGTCTTACTGACAACCTTATTGAATGTAACCGGGTTGCAAATATTCTGGGAAGGGGCATAAAAAAAGGAGATATTATACTTCTTGGTTCTGTTATTCCGCCGCAACCCTCAAATGGAAAACCATTTATTGTTTCTATTCCAGGTAAGGGAGAGGTTAGCCTTCAATTCACACATTAGTTAAATTCTGTTATTTATTAAAAAAGGGGCAATTTTAACAGCCCTTTTTTAGCTTTCATAACCCACATATGTATCACGTCACTGAGGCAATTAATGGTTTTTGAAAATCCAATTGGCAGGAATGGCTTTATTGATTATTCTTTTAGCATTGGCAAGATCGTTGGATCTTGCCCTCGCTATCGCATCATTTTCAGACAACCCATGCTCTATCCAACGTGCAATTAATCTCTCTTCGATTACATCCAGAGAAACGTCAAGCCAAATACTAGCATCCCATTTTTTTGCTAAATCAGACCACCCTGCTTCGTTAAACAACAGATAATTTCCTTCAAACAAGAATATACATGCTGAATCACTAACCTTACCTCCATCTTCAATCACCCTGTCACGATTTCGGTCAAACAGGGGATATCTTGCTAGATTTTTATTTTTTGCTTTATCAATTAATCTTGCAAAATTCGTCAAATCGAATGTCTCAGGCGCACCCTTCACAGATATGAGCCCTAAATCTCTCAAAACTGTATTATCAAGATGAAACCCATCCATCGGAATTAAACAGCTTTTCTCGCCAATAATATTATGAAGATTTTCACCTATGGTTGACTTACCACTGCCAGGTGCCCCTGCAATTGCAATCATCACCACATGCTGATTCTGTGACAAATTTAAGATTTGCGAAGCGACTTGATTAAGATCATCAAATTTGATGGAAGCTGATTTCATATTTATGTTTCAAGAAAAATTTTGTTACTACTAGATTTTGGTGTGCTAGATAATTTATAATCAGACAATTTAAGTAAAACTTTACACCAAACTTTACACGCGTAAAAATTAATGCTTTATAATATTAATAATTGTCAAGAACAAAAGTTTTTCGTTATTTGGGATCAAGCGAGAATGGATATAGATGATATTAAAAATATGGAAGAATTTGCTCACATTGTTGGCATTTCTCGTCCCACGATTTCTAAATATTTTAATGATGCAG
>ERZ887849.3335-NODE-3335-length-12173-cov-51.885872_pt1 | contig 12173 bp, 7 predicted proteins | sample MGYA00521267_ERZ887849 | MGnify/ENA primary metagenome ERZ887849 (study PRJEB32303, sample SAMEA104408601) | aquatic metagenome | biome: Brackish water; feature: Pelagic; material: water | place: Baltic Sea | collected 2014-06-06T16:11:00 | depth 2,863 m ... | reverse complement strand
GAATTCCCATCACTCAATCGCCACACCACAACTCACTTACCGGACACGCTGCTAGATTAGAAACACCAAGAGTATGAGTAAATTATTCGCGACAAAATTGTGCGCTGTGGCATTCGCTATTTCTTTTGCGGCGCACGCAAACGCTCAACTGACCAGGTATCGCTTTACGGGATCCGTTACTGACAACGATGTTAGTTACCCGCCGCATCCCGCCCTGGGAACCACGATTTCCGGATTTGTGACCATTGACGAGGGAGCCACAGCGGTTCCCCTGAACGATACGGAGTTGGTTGTACGATACGGCGGCAATGCTATTGAGTTTGAGACAGACACTGGAATTTCAGGGGCGTCAGTCAATGAAGATGGTACAACACTGGCTATGGATTTAGACTTTCCAGACGGAAACTACCTGATTGGTACGTATCTGAATCTTCAATCTGTCTATTTCGAACGAAGCAATCCGCCAGGGGATACGGCCACGCCTCACCTTCAATCCTTGGGTGTGTATGGCTTGTACAATGATCTGCAGAACAATGGCACGGCGCCTTTGACCAATTGGCAACCTACCAGCGCTGACGAATCATACATTCTGCTGGACTATAATAACCCCGGATCAATGCAGGGCATTGCGACATCGAAGTTCAATTTGGTGTCCTTTGAACGGCTTCCCACCACAATCGTCATCAATGGTGCCCATACCGGAATTGCAGATTTCGAATATATGGGGCAGTCGGTTTCTGCGTTGCTAAACGATCTTGCAGCAGACTCCGTCGACTATGCCCTGAATGAAAGTCGGCTGGTTCAGGTTGCACAAATGTTGAAACGATTTCGTATCATTAATGAAGGCCAGTATCAGCAAGTCGTCCAGCAGGTTACTTACAGCTACTTTTCCAGCAATTTGTCAAGCCTTGCAAATCGCATGCGGCGTGCCGGTTTGCTGACTCGCAGCGAAGCACGAGACTTCGTTGACAGCGCCAATCAGGCGTTTCGAGACTCTCTGTGGACAGTCCCCGTTCCAGTTTCCTGAGTTGTTGTGAAACGACGGCCCCGAGAACCGAAAACTCACGCATTCTTGCGCGAGTTTTGTTTGTTTAAGCTTCGCCTCCGCGGCTGAGCGAAGATCCAGCCATTTGGCATCGCATAGGATTTCTAATGCGGAGGTCGCGGAAACGTCCAAGCGTCCGTCTTTCAATTTCCGGCTAAATTGGAAGGTCCTTCATCGACAGCCGAATCGCGTTCCTCGGGATTGTCCGTGGGGGACTTCAGCAATTTGCTTTTTTTGTACACGGTTTCGGCTCGGGGGAACCAGCCCACATTTCGCGGATTGCGTTCTACTCGGCCACAAGTCTGCGAAATTCCCTGTAAGAGCGATGTATCCTGAGGAATCAGTCTGCGATGAGCCAATCAGAACGACCGAACGCTGCTAAGTCACGGCGAATTTCGTGAAACGTGTGCTTGTCAGCCAACTTCGGCCAATCCCCCGTAACCGGTGAAAAATGCCGAACTTGCCCATGCGGGCTTTCCCCAGATACCCGATTTTATTAGATTCCCCAAAAGCCGGCTCGTGAACTTGCGACGAACTTCGGCGTTTTCAGCCGGAGAAGGGGCGTCGAGAACACGAAGAATCCGGCAGGTGAGATGATTCACCGTTGACGGAGTATGGTCGGCTTTCGGAGAAGGGATTCTGAATTATGGCGTTTGAACCACAAAGGTTTATTCACGCTGCGAACGTACGTTTAGATGTTCCTGTCAGCGTACATCTGTCTGAGCAATTGACAGATGAACTCAGGAATTCACTGGAAGACGCCACGTTAACAGCGTTCGACTCAGTTGTTGACCATTGCATTTCAAGGCAGGTTGATTATCTGCTGCTTTCCGGCAACGTCTTTCTGGAAGCCGATCGCAGCCTGCGCGCTCGCCTGACTTTGCTGGACGGCTTTCGAAAGCTAAAGGCCAAACATATTCCGGTGTTCGTGTTGCCGGGAGACGCCGACCCCGCAGAAGCATGGCGATCGATTCCGGAACTGCCCGATAACGTCACCGTTTGTTACAGCTCCAACCCGGAACCGGAAGTGCTGGCTCGCGGCGAGCGAGTCATCACGACAGTGTCCGCGTCAATGTGGTACGGCGAAACAGACGCCTTTGGAATTCGCGTGATCGGGCGAGGACAGGACGGTATCGAACCGTTTCGAGTTGGCATTGTCAGCCGCGCAAAGTACGAAGAATCTCGCCGAATGGCTTCGCTGTCGTCATCAAACGAAGAAGACTTTTTAAACGTTTCAGCCGACGACGACAGCAAGGATTCACGAGCAGGTTCGATTGCCGTTGACGCAGAAGTAGCCGCGACCGGGCGCCATTCGGAAGTTGAAACCACTGCTGAATACGAAGCGGGGTTTCGCAACTACATCGAACAGTTGATGGTTGAAGGTCGACTTAGTTATGTCGCCTACATGGGAGATCTGGATCGACTGACCATTTCGCTGGAACCTGGAAAGGTGCATTGCCCCGGTACAACCCAGCCGCGCAGCCAGCTTGAAGCGGATAGTGGAGTCTGTTCTTTGGTTCACGTCGATGCGGGTGGCAAAGCAACGATTGAAGAACTTAACACCAGCGCCGTTGATTGGAAAAATATCGATCTGAACGTCGAAGCCAATGCCACGTTGAACAATTCGCTGCAACGAATGAAGTCGCTGCTGCTGGCTCAACCTCGACACAAGTCCGATCGCATCTGGTCTGTCACGTGGACTCTGCGCGGTCCGTTGCCGATTCTACACGACTTCATCGAAGAAGATTTGGAGCTGGCGGTCGCCGTTGAGCTGGAAGAACTGGAAACGTCCGGTCAAAAAATCCGGTTGGTTCATCAGGTGCGAACGCTGCCCGACCTGTGGGAAGTACCTGAAAAAGAATCACTGGGGCAACAGTATGCCGACCTGATTACGGAAGACGCCATCGTTTCGCGGCGTCGATTGATGGGGTTTGTTCGGCAGCAAAAGAACTTGTCAGAAGGCTGGAAACAGCGGTTTGAAGCGTTGGTGGCGGGAGTCGATCGCGAACGCATTCTGGCTCGCATGAGAATCGATGGTGCTGAGTGGTTTGTGCCCGACATACATATGCTGCTGCCGGACCTGGACGACTTCGACGAAGACATCCTGCAGGATGAACCGCTTGAAGGTTACGGACTGACCAGCGATGAAGATGATGAAGACGACGACGATGACTCGGCTGGCGACAGTTCAGCAGTCGACGACGCTGAGGATGAAGACGAAGTTGATCTGGAAGATGGCGAAGACTACGACGAGGACGAAGAAGAAACGGAGTAATTTTCAAACGGAAGTTCAGTGCTGGATGCACGCCGCTGAGTGTGCTTTGCATTTCGACACGTGTTGTTAATGATCCGCTTCATCAGGTCTGAAATTGATTGCTGCGAGCCAGGATGCTCTTATGAAAATCACAGAAATTGATATCGATCGGTTTCGCATTTGGCGAAGCCTGTTACTAAAGCTGAATCCGACGGGACTCAACGTCATCTACGGTCCCAACGAAGCGGGCAAGACAACGTTGATGCGCTTTGTTCGGTCGGTGTTGTACGGTTTCGAACCGCTGCTGGAAGAACCTGCATGGCACCGACCGGAAGACAACATTCCGTGGCGCGGTTCCCTGCGCTGTGATCACGCCGGACGAACATGGCGAGTGACTCGCAAGGCAGAAGACACCTCGCGCGGCAAGCTGCGAATTTCAGGTGCTCCCGATGACATCAGCAAAGTCGACGCGATGCAGCTGCTGTTGTCGGATACGGACGAACACGTCTTCACTGATATTTTCGCGGTTGGTGTGCGAGAACTTCAGCAGCTTTCAACATTGGGCAGCAATCAGGTTGCTGAATACATTTATGGCCTGTCTTTGGGGCCGATGGGCCGACAACTGCTGGATGCATCCGGCAACGTCAAAGAACGCCGCGATGCTTTATTTTCCAACGCCGGAAAAGAAGGCCAGCTTCCTGATTTGTTTGATCGCTATTCTGAATTGACTGTGTCGCAGCAACGCAAAGGTGAAGCCCGCGAAAAGCACGCTCGCCTTGTGCGGCGTCGGCAGGAACTGAACGAATTGCTAAAGGCGTTGCAGACTCGAGAAGACCAGATTCACAACGAGCTGCGCGGACTTCGATTTCTGGAAAGCTGCCACAAACCGTGGAAGAAGATTCGCGATTATCAGAATGAACTCGCCAACATTCCCCTGATCAACCACAATCCGGATCAGGCACTGGAACAGCTGGATGCCGCTGAGCGAGACATTCAGCAGCATACTTCACGACGTGAAAAACTGGCCGACCAGGCCGCTCAACTGCAAAAACAGGCGGAACGGCTGCAGGTCGACCTGCGTTTTGAAAAGGATCGCTACGCGATTCAAAGTCTGGTGGAACAATCAGACTGGCTGCGACAACTGGACGAACAGATTCGAGTGGCCGACGAACGGTCCAGCCACCTGAAACGTGAACTGGATCATCAGATTGGCGAAATGGGGCCCAGCTGGAACGTTGAACGCCTGAAGGCGATCGACATTTCGCCTGCAGCGCACAACACGCTGCTGTCGTCAGCTCGAAAGTATCAGGACGCATTGCAGCGGCGAGGGAAACTGCGACGCTGGAATCGGTCGATGTCTCGCAAAAGCCAGCAGGAACTGGTCGATCTGGAAACCGACCTGCAGGTGCTGGGAATCGATTCTGTTGACGAAGCCATCGAACGCGAACGCGGTCGCCTGGCCGAACTGGAAAACCTCGGACGCTTGCGTCTTCAACGCGAACAAATGGCGTTGAAGATCAAAACGGTTCGCAACGTCATGAGCCGCGTCGATACTGACGATTCCATTCCACCGTGGGTTGATCGAGCTATCAGCGCGATGACCGTGATTTCAGCGGCGCTGTTTTTCTTTGGCATTCTGACTGCCGCCATGGGAGCCGACACAAACCGAGCTTTGGGCGGCGCGTTGGCCGCCGCTGCATTCAGCTTTGCCGGAATGATGTGGTGGGGAATTCGCAACGGCCTGAAAAACCACTTCGATAAGAAGACCGGCATTCAACTGGACGACCTGAACGCAGAAGCTCGCGAAGCTGAAAAGAACCTTCGAGTTGTCCACGAACGCATTCAGAGAATTCAGTCTCAAGGGCTGGCCGGCCAATATCTGCTAAAAGCCGATGCTCCAGGATCCAGCACGGCTGATCTGGTCAACTGCATTGGAGAATGTTCGCGCCATATTACAGAACTGGAAACGATCGCTCGCCGTCAGGAACGAGCTCGCCTGCGACGCGTGCGGTTGAAGTCTTTGCGAGAAAAATTCCGAGTCGCTCAGCAAACTGTTAACGAGCGTCGCCAGGAATGGTGCCGCCTGCTGAACACGCTGGGCATGGAAGAAACCGTCAAAATTCCCGCCGCCTTCGATTGGTGGCGACGAATTCAGGAAGTTCGCGAACTGCATACGCAATGGCGCAATTCAGCCCCGGAAGCGGAAGGCCTGAAACGCATGTTTGACGGCATGAAGGCCCGTGTTCAGCAGCTGGGTACTCAGGTTGAACCCGACGGCAAACTGAACTATTCACGTCCATTGGAAGTGCTGACCGGCTGGGGGCAACAGCTGAAAACTCACGATCGGGATCGAGCTGAACGCGAACGCCTGACCAAGGAAGCCGACAAGCTTCATCGTGATTCCATCAGCGAACAACAGCAGGTTGAAGCCGCTGAGATCCGTCGCGGTTCTGTGCTTGCACGAGCTGGCGTGATGGCTCGCGATGAATTACTGGTGCAGCTGGAATATCAGAAAAAACGTTCCAGTATCGAAGCCCTGCTGTCCACCGCACATGACGAACTGAACGAGGTTGCGTTTTCTGAACCGGAAATGGCCGTCATGGAAGACGACATCGCCAGGTTCGATCCACGCAGCGGACGTCAAACGATCGCCACGCTGGACGCCGAACAGGCCGAAGCAAAACTGCAGCTGGAAGAATATCATGAGGAACTTGGCAGTCTGAAGCAGGAAATCAAGCTGCTGGAAAACAGCCGAGAATCGCAGGTTCGCTACTTCCAGAAAGCTCACGTTGCCACAGACATCTATCGAGCCGCAGAAGAATGGTTCGCTTTGCATGTGGAAGAAAATGCGTTGATGGAAATGCGTCGGCGTTTCGAAAAAGAAAACATCTCCGGCACGCTGACCACGGCGTCATCTTACATGCACCGAATTTCGTCCGGTCGCTATCACAAAATTTGGGCTCCGCTGGGAGAAGACTTTCTGTGTGTCGATGACGAATACGGTCGCACTTTTCGAGTTGAACAGCTTAGTGGCGGTACGCGAGAACAATTGTTTCTGGCGATCCGCTTCGCTCTTGTGCGTGAATTCGCTCGTCGTGGTATTGAGCTGCCGGTCGTTATGGACGACCTGTTTGTAAACTTCGACGAAGAACGCACAGTGGCCGCCGTTGATTGTCTAATTGAAATCGCCAGCGAAGGGCAGCAGGTTCTATTCTTCACCTGCCATCAACATCTGGCGGAATTGTTCCAAAGCAAGCAGGTTGAACCTCTGTACCTGCCGGGGCATAAAGTCGCCTACGACCTGCACAAGCCAGAAGACGAAACCGCTGCGTTTGTGGGGACAGATGGTCTGCAAAATCGCATCGACAGTGCCAGCGCGGGTACGTCCGAAGTTGCGACGCCCAAAGGCAATCTTCAGTATGCCGCCAACGCCGATGATCTATTCGACGACGACGAGCCAACACCAGCCGTCTCCGGAACAACAAGCGAAGCCTCAGCAACTTCCATTGAAAGCAGCAACGGAGTCGCTCCGGCCACGGATGTGGTTCCTGAAAAGGCTGTTTAGCAATTAGACACGAATGGCTAGCTGCAATGACAAGCCTCGGAGAGGCGACAGTTCTTTGCCGTGGATGACAAGCCACGGAACAAACGCCCGTTTAGAAGTTTAAGAAGTTAGCTATCGTCCCTCTGGGGCTAAACACAGCAACGCAAGCCGAAACAAGCGGACTACCAGTTCGGCAGATTTCGCCGCCCCGTCACAGGCAAACGCCGAAGAATGCCAGGATGCGTTGCGTAGCAGCAAAGCGAACTACCAAACTTCCTCGCAACCAGCCAGACACATCTTGACCGGTTTTTAAGCACACTTCACATTGCTGCGGTGTGCTATGGAAACTCTGTTGAGGTGCGACATGTTTGTAATTGTGCGACCACTGCGAATTGCGTTAAAAGCGTTGATTTGTGAATCCACTCCCCGCCAACTGGCTTTGGGCTTTGCTTTGGGAATGTTGATTGGCCTGGTGCCCAAAGGCAACCTGACGGCGGTTGCGCTGGGAATTGTGCTGGCTGCATCACGAGCAAATCTTGGAATCGCAGCGGCGACCATCGTGGCCTTCAGTTTTGCGTCGCCATGGCTGGACCCGATGTCACACGAAATCGGCACCTATCTGCTGGGACATCCGGCTCTGCTGGATATGTGGACGAAACTGTACAACACTCCCGTGATGCCGTGGACGAGTTTTAATAATTCCGTGGTGCTGGGCAGCTTTGTTCTGGGAGTCGTGTTGTTGTATCCCGCATACCGATTGTCGAAACCCGTGTTCAAGCTGTATTCAGAAAAGGTCGGTAAGTGGGCCAAACGCTTCTGGTTAACGCGAGTGCTTCTGGGTGTCGAATGGGCAGACCGGCTGCATACTTCCAGCTAGTGCCGCCTTGGCGTTAGAGTCTTAAAGCGAGAAATATGTTCACGTTCAGTCAAGTTTTCTGAGCGACGTAGTCGCGTATCTGAGCGGTAGCTCAAATGGTCTGAGGCACAGCCTCGTTGGAGTCTTACTCAAAATGATGCGCGCCTGTTGGTCGTAGCGACAACGGAGCGGCTCGGCGATTCGAGCGTTCCATGTCTTCCAGCCAACCACGCCACTGGGTCAAGGGCGAAGCCCTTGTTAGGTATTGTTCGTGCATTCATCTTCATAAATTTGCAAACATCAGCAGTCGTCGCACACGGAGGTGCACATGCGCTGGAGCTACATAATTCCTCGCCTGGTTGTTCTGGGCCTTATCTGGGCTTTCATGGCCTTTGGCTTTGACCCTGCATTGCGCTACACGGCAACTCAGACGGTGCAGGCCATTACCGGCGCAAAGGCTGATATTGGCGTTTTTCAAACGGGCTTCTTTCCACCACGATTGACCGTGCAGTCTGTTGCACTGGCCAGTTACAGCAAGCCGGGCACGAATCTGGTTGAATTCGACACGATGCAGCTGTCTATTGCAGGGGCTCCACTGTTGCGGAAGTCTTACGTTGTGGAAGAAGCGCTGGTTACGGGAGTTCGTTTCGGCACTTCACGCAGCGACAACGGTCAGCTGGAACAGGCTCCCGAATCAGATGGCCCCACAATTCCACCATGGGTGACTGAAAAACTGAAAAACATCGGCGACGAGTGGCTGGATGAATTCACCGATCAGGTGAAGGCTCAACTGGACCCGAATCTGCTGGAATCGTACCGCGTCGGCAACGAACTGTACGCTAAGTGGGATGTTCGCTTTAACGACATGAGCGACAAAGTGAGGACTTCAAAAGCTCAACTGGAACTTCTGAAGCAGCAAATGGAAGACGCCAAAAACGGCGACACGTTGCAGAAGATCGAAAAGTATCTGGCGCTTGCTCAGCGAGCAGACCTGATGATGCGAGAAACTCGAGCTTTGCTGGACCAGTTTAAGAACACGGTTCCATTGGAAGTGAAAGACGACTTTGCCAGACTGGATCAGGCTCAAAAAAACGATCGAGTAATGGTGGGGAATACAATTCAGGCCCTGAAGCCCGATTCTCGCAAGATTACGGAATCGCTGATCGGCGAAGAAATGTACGTGCAGCTGCAGCAGATGCTGTCGTGGCTGGAAACATTACGCAGCTATCAGGACGACTTGAAACAACCGCCTCCGCCAGAACGCAGCCGGGGCCGCGACTTCGAATACGACATCTGGAACCCGACGCCGCGAGTTCTGTGCCGCAAGATGCTGATGAATGGCGAACTGATGTTGGGAAAGACGCCCGCACCGTTTGAAGCTTCGCTGACAGATGTGACCAGCGATCCAAAATTGCTGGGTCGCCCGGCGATGATGAACGTCGTAACTTCCGGAAACAGTCCGATTCAGGTTGTGGTGCAACACGATGCCACACAGGACATCGCCACAACTCGGCTGGCCGCCGACTTCACAGACAACAGCGTGCAGCATCTTTCTGCTGGCAAGGCCGATAAACACCAACTTACGGCCAACATCAGCAACATGCGTTGGAAGGCTCGCGTAACGGTTGTGCAGGATACGATTCAGGGTGAAGTTTCCGTGGTTTCAGACTTTGGCAGTCCGGAATTTCAGACCACAAAGAAGTCGGTGGAACTGTTGGCGGGCCTGACGGAACAGACGTTGTCCGGAATTCATACCGTGCATGCCACAATGACAATGTCCGGACCGATCAAGCATCCGGAAGTTCGCATGACATCAGACCTGGGCGACCAGTTTTCCGCCGGCTTTCAAACGGCCTTCCAAAGCTTCGTTCCTCAAATGAAGGGCGAACTTCTGGCGATGCTGGATGGCTATGTGGAAAAGCAGAAGCAGCAGTTCTCGGCCAAGCTGGGAGGACGCTATACCGAATTGCTGGCAGACAATCAGAAGATTCTGGACGGCTTAACTCAGGCGCGACAAATCGCGATGGATCTGCGTTCCGGACACGTCGATCCGAATGCCATTTTCAAGCAGGTGTCGTCAACCGGCATTCTGTCTGAAAAAGAGCAGCAGAAGGCGAACAAGATTTTGGGAACATCCAATCGAGTTGTCGAAGGCCTGAAGGATCCCAACAAAGCCATCATCGATGCTCTGCCCGGGCTGCAGAAGAAGCTGTTCAAGTAGAGCTGTCGAACACAGGTTGTTGACTCGTTCCCAAGCTACAGTTTGATGCCGTGAATCCGCAAAGCTCTGCTTTGCCACGTTGGTCTGCGATTCTGCCTGTGCAATGTTGCCACATCTGTAGAGTGGCGAGATTTCCAGGCCAGAGCCTGGAAACGAGGAAAGCCACAACTATCGCTCAAAGACAAACGGTTCGGCCGGATGTTCTGTGACGGTAATTCGAACGGGCTGTGCCTTGCCGCCCTGATCGACCTGAACTCGTAGAATATTCTTCGCTGCAAATGGGTGGTCATGGATCCATGAGTGCCCATCACCGTGCAAGTATAGAATTGGCTTTTTGAACTGCGTGGCATCGTCCTGGAACGGATTGAAAAAGTCGTCGTGCTTCGCGGCGGGCTTTGCATGCCCCAAAATCACCATACTGCTGACCTGGCTGCCAAACCGGCTAAGGTTGCGTCGAATCCATGTCAGACATTCAGTATGACGTTGTTTCCATTCTGCGGCGTCATGAACGCGGCCGCCGACGATGTTTAGTCCGACGAACAAAACGTTGTTTTTGACGAATGAAAAGTTCTCTTCACGTTCCAGTTGACGGAACACTGGCAACTGATGCTTCCAGCGACGATCAAATCGTATGAAATGTTTTTCCCAGTACTGCCAGGCCTGATGCGGATCCGGATCGATGCAGTCGTTCCATTCGTTATCCCCGGGAATGACAAAAACCGGTGCCACAGCTGCGCTCAGCATCTCGGCGACTTTCACATACACCGCTTCATCACAGGCAGTCGCTCCGCCTTTGATGTCGCCGACGTGGACGGTAAATTCCGCTTCCGCAGGCAGGCCTTTGATGTGTATGGGAAGCAGTATGTCATCGGCATCAGTATAGGGAACATCGCCCATCGCGCAGAATGTGACATTGGCCACTCGGGATTTGGCATCGAGTTCCTGGGCTCGAATCCCGATATCGCCCATCGGAAACATCAGCAGCACGCCGCATCCAAAGACTGCGGCAATAAGAAATCTTGACATTTGTATTCTTTGAAAGAAGCAAAGCAAAAGACGCATCGGCAACACACGGAAATCATACCGGGCATCGTGCCCAAATGCTCTCGTCGTTCGTCACCATAAATTGACTGCCTGCATTCCTTTGGTTACGAACGCTGAATCAAAGAGCTAGAGACGCCGCTCCAGCTCTGTTGAGATGAGGGGCGGTGATGGCAGCTTGCCCCCTCGTTCCCATGCCAGTGCTTGGGAATGAGGCGAAAATTCTTCACGGCGTTGGCCAGTGTCCAGCCTACGGTAAGTGGCCCCGCTCAACTTCATACTGCCGATGCGGCTCGCCGGTTTTGGGTTTGCGAATCAGGAAGCCCGGGCGTTTGCTGAAGGCTTCGTGGACGTTGGTTGCTTTGGTTTGGTCGTAGGCACCTGAATGAGCGTGCAGCAGATATCGCAGCGTTAGAGGATGGCCGGTTTCGATTTTGTAGTCAGCGTGCATCCCGAAGGAAGCCCCCATCCAGCCGTCTTCGCGGACGTGCCAGAATGTTGGGTAGCGTGGGTTGTCGGGGTGATCAAAATAGGTAATCCCTTCCGTGACAACCTGACGAGCATCTTCAACGCCAACAACCACCGGGCCACTGTAGTCCATCCAGCGAGCCTGTTTGCCAAAGATATTCTTTTCTGAAACATCACCTTCGCTGTTGGTGATTGTTCCGCCACCAAAGTACTCAGACAGTGTCTTTGAAACTCGCACAGCAAGCAGGCCGAAATTTGTCATGTCCAGTGATACAGCTTCCACGCCTTCCGGTGGTCGCATGGTGATTTGTATTTCCAGAGAGTGTTCTCCATTGGGCATTGGCAACAGACTGGCGACAACATCCTGTTCCATCACTTCATGGCCGTCTTCGTCGTACCATCCCAGCAGCACGGCCAGGATGGCTTCGTCATCACCGTCTTTGTAACGATACCAGTGCTTTTGACGGATTCGGGCCTTCGTGTTGTCAGACCAGAAATCGATGCCGTTGACTTTGTGACTTGCAAACCAAACAGAACGATGATGATCGTGATTTTGTGCTCCCGGATGCCCAATTCGAGTCAGCGAAACACCGGACGGGCCGTTAAACGGATAGAAGAAGGGCCGAGGATACTTTTCATCAAAGTGCCAGCGAAGCTTTTCCACTCCCCCCAGATTCATAGACACTTGATGCTCAGCAATTCCCGGTGGTTGGCGTTGGGTCGGTTTATTTAGCGTAGATTAAC
>ERZ887849.3334-NODE-3334-length-12177-cov-6.468405_pt1 | contig 12177 bp, 6 predicted proteins | sample MGYA00521267_ERZ887849 | MGnify/ENA primary metagenome ERZ887849 (study PRJEB32303, sample SAMEA104408601) | aquatic metagenome | biome: Brackish water; feature: Pelagic; material: water | place: Baltic Sea | collected 2014-06-06T16:11:00 | depth 2,863 m ... | reverse complement strand
TTCCAATGCACGAGAAAGGGAAAACCACAACAATCGAAGAGTTCCTATACATTTTAAATAATGAGTTGTATAATCCTTTGGTTTTTGAATGGATTCCTGGTATGCAACCTCAGATGTATAAATTAGGGAATACAGATTATTTTATTTGTATACCATCGCAAAAACAGTTAAAAAGAATATAACATGGAGAATATAACAAATTTTCACCGTTGGATTGCTTGCATCTTTTTATTAATTGGCACGAGTTGTTACGGTCAAAATTTAACCATGACCAATACAACTATAAACAATTGCTCTGGAACCCTCCTAGATCCCGGCGGTTTGGCAAATTACCCGAACAACTCTAACATTACAACGACAATTTGCCCTGGGACCCCAGGAGCATCAGTTTTACTTTCGTTTACTTTGTTTAACACCGAACTCAATTTCGATGATTTGACCATCTATGATGGAAATTCAATTGCGGCTCCTATTCTCGGTACTTATGGAGGTTCGCTGCCAGCGTTTTCTGTTCAGGCATCTAACGCAACTGGCTGTTTAACTTTGGTCTTTCAATCGGATGCAACGACAAATTTAGCTGGTTTTAGTGCGAATATTTCATGTGTTTTTCCATGCCAAGCCTTTACTGCAGTTGTTAATTCAACAAGCCCGGCAGCGGTTGGAGGGTTTATCGATATTTGTCTTGGACAGAGTGTGACGGTCAATGGCGGGGGTAATTATCCAAATTCCCCTGGAAATTATACACAAACAAATGCAAGTTCGTCTTTTGAATGGTTTTTTGGAGATTTAACAATCGGTAATACCGCAATATCCTCTCATACATATTCAACAGCTGGCGTTTTTGATTTAGATCTAAACATTACTGATGTCAACGGTTGTACAAATGCGAATGACATAAATTTAAAGGTTCGTGTTTCCGGTGCACCAACTTATACTGGAACAAACGTACTTGCAACTGATATCTGTCTAGGCCAAACGAATGACTTGTCAGGATTTGTGCAAGCAGCACCATTGATGTATTTCTGCGAATCTTCGAATATAGATACTACAGTAATTCCAGATGGAGTAGGAGTGTCCTATGCCAACGACTTGGATTTGGATTGTTTCGGTCCAGCTGCAACGATTTCGAGCGCTTCAGATATTTCATCTATTTGCCTTGATTTGGAGCATTCTTATATCCACGACTTAACTATTACCCTGAGTTGTCCAAACGGCACCTCAATTGATCTGTACATCACGTATCCAGGAGCTGTAAATAGCGTTCAGTTTGGTCAACCAGTGGATGATGATCTTTCTTCAACTCTTGGGTTACCATACACTTATTGCTTCACAAACACCGCGGCAAATACAATATATTCTATAGCTGAACCTGCCATTGGAACCCCTCCTGTTCAAAACTATACCGATCAAGATGGCACAGCTGTTGCAGGTGCATTTTACATACCAGCTGGAAATTATTTGCCAGACCAAGGGTTTGGAAACTTGATAGGTTGTCCTTTAAATGGGGATTGGACGATTACAATAACAGATGGTTTAAACTCAGATAATGGAACAATATTTAATTGGGCTATTGATTTTGACCCTTCCCTTTATTCAACCAATAACAATTTCACTCCATCGATATCCGCCAATTGGCTTCCAGACTCTACAATAACATTAAATGTTGGAAATACGATATCCGTAACTCCTGTTGCGACTGGTGTTAGTTGTTACGTTTTTGAATCCACAGATCAATTCGGTTGTACGTTTGACACAACCGTTTGTTTTAATGTTACGCCAATTGACGACGCTACATTTGCTTATGGTAAAGCGCAATATTGTAGCAGTGATCCTAATCCTACACCAAATATTACTGGAACACCAGGCGGTGTGTTTTCTGCAACAGGCGGATTGCCAATTAATACAACAACAGGGCAAATAGATTTAACCCTGGCTATAAATGGAAATTACACAGTAACTTATACGACTTCTGGCACTGCATGTCCAGCGAACAGTTCTGTTACCATTGACGTTATTAGTGCAACGTCTAGCTTTAGCGCAAATGTCACCACAGGATGTTCACCCTTGACGGTTAATTTCACAAATCTGTCTGTAAATTCTGTAAATTGTGCTTGGAGTTTTGGTGATGGTAATCAAGCTGTAGGTTGCGTAGGTATTTCACACATTTATCAAAACGGAGGTTCGTTTAATCCATCCTTGACAATAATAGACGCAAATGGATGTGTTGCAACGAGCACACAAGTTGGATTGATTCAACCAGACATTAAACCAACCGCTGCATTTATTCCATCTCCAGCAGCACTTTCAGTTGTAGATCAAACGTCCGTTATGAGCAATACGAGTGTCGGAGCTACTTCTTACGCTTGGTTTTTTCCAAATGGACAAACCTCTTCGGCAACTAGTCCTAGTTTTACTTTTAATTTATCGAGTAATGAATCGGCGATTGTGACACTATATGCATACTCAGATGGTGGATGTGTAGATTCAACGAGTCGAACAATTTCGCTGACGGAAGAATTGATTTTCTATGCGCCAAATACATTTACTCCAAATAACGATGAAAACAATGCTGTTTTCAACCCGGTGATGATATCCGGGATAGATATTTCAAGTTATAAATTAACCATCTTCAACAGATGGGGAGAAATTATTTTTGTTTCACAAGATATTCATCAAGGTTGGGACGGCACAAATAAGTCGGGTAAGAAGAGCCAAGATGGTGTTTATAAATACATTATCGAATTTAGTAGAAAAAATGTTGATGAACCCGAACGATTTGACGGACATGTTAATTTACTAAGATAATATAAGGGCAACGAAAGTTGCTCTTTTTTATGTGTAAAACTCATGAAAAGTAGAATGAAGAAATCTATAAGATTTGAGTAAATTTGTCTTCAATTTGTCAGGAACTGTATATAAATTGAACTCCCAAAAATTGAGCAGAAAATGCCTAGAAACGAATCCCTAAAATCTATCCTAATAATCGGAAGTGGTCCAATCATTATTGGCCAAGCATGCGAATTTGACTACGCTGGCTCTCAAGCCGCCCGCTCTTTGCGAGAAGAAGGTATTGAGGTAACCTTAATCAATTCCAATCCGGCGACAATTATGACGGATAAAGTAATTGCAGACAATATTTATTTATTGCCACTTGAACCCGAAAGCATAGTTGAAATATTAGAAAAACACAATATTGACGCTGTTTTGCCAACCATGGGAGGGCAAACTGCATTGAACTTGTGCATCAAATGTGACGAAATGGGCATTTGGGAAGAGCACGGTGTCAAGCTAATAGGAGTTGATATCGATGCGATTGAAATAACAGAGAATAGAGAATCTTTTCGCAATCTAATGGTTGAAATTGGTGTTGGTATGGCGCCTCAAGCGACTGCTAAATCTTTCCTTGAAGGTAAGGAGGTAGCTCAAAAATTCGGTTTTCCTCTTTGTATTCGATCATCGTATACACTAGGAGGTGCAGGAGCATCTATTGTTCATGATCCACTTGAATTTGACACTTTGCTAGAGAGAGGGCTTCAATTATCACCAATTCATGAAGTCATGATTGACAAGGCTTTATTGGGCTGGAAAGAATATGAACTTGAACTTCTGAGAGATCATAACGATAACGTGGTGATCATCTGTTCTATTGAGAATTTCGACCCGATGGGTATCCATACAGGTGACTCCATTACGGTTGCCCCAGCAATGACGCTCTCTGATACGACCTACCAAAGGATGAGAGATATGGCCATCAAAATGATGCGTTCTATAGGTAATTTCGCGGGTGGATGTAACGTACAGTTTGCTGTTTCTCCTGACGAAAACGAAGATATTATTGCCATTGAAATCAACCCTCGTGTTTCGAGATCATCCGCTTTGGCATCAAAGGCTACGGGTTATCCTATTGCGAAGATTGCATCTAAACTAGCGATTGGGTACCATTTAGATGAATTGAAAAACCAAATTACGAAAACGACTTCAGCTTTATTTGAACCAACATTGGATTATGTTATTGTAAAGATTCCACGATGGAATTTCAATAAATTTCCAGGAACAGATAGAAAGCTTGGACTTCAGATGAAATCGGTTGGTGAAGTAATGGGAATTGGTCGTTCATTCCAAGAAGCGCTTCAAAAAGCTTGTCAATCTCTTGAGATAAATCGAAACGGATTGGGTGCTGACGGCAAAGAGTTGACTAATCAAAAAGAAATTTTACACAGTTTAGAGTTTGCAAGCTGGAATCGTTTGTTTCATATTTACGATGCGATTAAACTTGGAATTCCTTTTAAAACAATTGTTGAGAAAACAAAAATTGATATCTGGTTCTTGAAGCAAATCGAAGATTTGATTAAGCTAGAAGGTCGAATAGAAAAACACAATTTGGACAGTTTACCTAAAGAATTACTTTTCGAGGCCAAACAAAAAGGATATGCCGATCGTCAAGTAGCTCATTTATTGAGATGTCTTGAATCAGAAGTATACAGCAAGCGAGAAGAGATGGGTGTCAATCGTGTCTATAAATTAGTAGATACGTGTGCGGCCGAATTCGAAGCGAAAACGCCTTATTATTATTCCACTTTTGAATTGGAAAATGAGAGTGTCGTTTCCAATAAAAAGAAAGTTGTCGTTCTTGGATCTGGTCCCAACCGAATAGGACAGGGGATAGAGTTCGATTATTCTTGTGTACATGGAGTTTTAGCAGCCAAAGAATGTGGTTACGAAACCATCATGATCAATTGTAACCCTGAAACTGTTTCAACAGACTTTGATACAGCAGATAAATTGTACTTCGAACCCGTTTTCTGGGAACACATTTACGACATTATCAAGCATGAGAAGCCCGAAGGTGTCATTGTTCAGCTTGGAGGTCAGACTGCTTTGAAATTGGCTGAAAAGCTCGAACGATATGGAATTAAAATCATGGGAACTTCATTTGACGCCCTTGATTTAGCAGAAGATAGAGGTCGTTTCTCTAAAGTTTTAGAGAAGAACAATATTCCTTTTCCAAAGTACGGAATAGTTGAAAGTGCGGAACAAGCACTTGAACTGTCAGACACATTAGGCTTTCCACTTTTGGTTCGTCCATCTTACGTTTTGGGTGGTCAGAAAATGAAAATTGTCATCAATAAAGAGGAATTAGAGCACCACGTTGTCGATATCATCAACGAAATGGGGAATAATCAAATTCTTTTGGATCACTTCTTAGGCGGAGCAATCGAAGCCGAAGCAGATGCCATTTGTGATGGAGAGGATGTTTATATTATCGGTGTAATGCAGCATATTGAGCCTGCAGGTATTCACTCCGGTGATTCTTATGCTGTTTTGCCTCCATATAACTTGGGTGATTTCGTCATGCAGCAAATTATAGATATCACGAACAAAATTGCCGTTGAACTGAAAACAGTTGGTTTAATGAACATACAATTTGCCATCAAAGACGACAAAGTATATGTTATTGAAGCAAATCCTAGAGCTTCTAGAACAGTTCCTTTCATTGCAAAAGCGTACGATGAACCCTATGTGAATTACGCTACAAAAGTAATGCTTGGTGAGAAAAAGGTGAAAGACTTTAATTTTAAACCGAAGCTGGAAGGATATGCAATCAAAATCCCTGTTTTTTCCTATGAGAAATTCCCAGATGTAAAAAAGGAATTAGGTCCTGAAATGAAATCGACAGGTGAGGCAATTCGTTTCATTAAGAACCTACGTGATCCATTCTTTACGAAGATTTATAGCGAGCGAAACATGCACCTTTCAAAATAAAAAACTATGCTTGAGTCCAGTTTTACTGGGATAATTCGGACGGTCTTTATCATAATTGGTGTTATTACTATTTTGCGATTATTGGGAAGAGTCATGCAAGCGAAACGCAATCAGAGCGAACTTCGCAATCTTGAGGAAAAAGAAGAAGAAATCAAAAATACACGAAGAAATACTGGGCGTATTGATATTCTGAATTCTCAATCAAATAAGTCTTCCAGTAAGATTGAAGATGTAGACTTCGAGGAGCTCAAAGATTAATTCTATCCTTTTACCAGCAGTGTTTTTTTCCTTATCTTCACGCATATTTTATTGAATCAACCAAACGTCATTCTTTATGAATTTTAAAAACTTTTTTCAGAAATACGGTATCCATTTCATTGCTGTCGCCCTGTTTTTAATCACCGCGGTAGTTTATTTTTCACCACAGTTTGATGGATACGGATTAAAGCAACATGACATTGAGCAATTCAAAGGAATGTCCAATGAAATAGTTCATCATAGAGAAAAAACGGGAGAGGAGCCTTTGTGGACAAATTCCATGTTCGGAGGAATGCCGGCTACACAAATTTCAGTTGTGCATTCAGGAAATATTTTCAACAACGCTGTTATCGCCATCATTAAGATGTTTTCGGCACCTGCTGGAATATTCATTCTGCACCTGATTGGGTTCTACATTATGGCCTTGTTGCTTCGTATTAAGCCGATAATCGGTATTATTGGCGCCTTCGCTTTTGCTTTTTCGTCCTACGAAATCGTAATTATGCAAGCTGGTCACAATTCCAAAGCAATGGCTGTCGCTTTCATTCCCGCAGTGTTAGGCGCTTTTATTTATGCGTTTAGGACCAATTGGAAGTTAGGAGCGCTGTTTTCCGCTATTTTCATGTGTATTGAAATATCCATGAACCACTTTCAGGTTACGTATTACCTAGGATTCTTATTACTTGGTTTGGGAATTTTCTTTTTGACCGAAGCAATTCAGAAGAAAGAACTTAAAAACTTTATCCTGGCCACAGGAGGTATAATGGCAGGATATCTTATTGCACTGTTTATCAATTACGGTATTATTTCCATGACGAATGATTATGCGAAACACACCATTCGTGGCGCCAATGATCTTTCCATTAAACCCGACGGAACGGCATTAGACGAAGTGCAAACGGGCTTAGACAAGGGCTATATCACAAACTGGAGTTATGGTATTGATGAGTCTTTCACCTTGATTTCACCCTATTTAAAAGGATCACACAATAGTATTGAAATTGGAAATACCAACTTCGCCGAAACGGTTGAAAACATGGATTTCAACAGAGACGAAATGAATGCGATTATGAACAATCGACTTTATTTTGGAGAACAACCCATAACCTCAGGACCCGTTTACCTTGGTATTATTGTGGTATTCCTGGCTTTGCTAGGTATGGTATTTTTGAAAGACAGAATAAGGTGGGTATTCTTGATCGTGGCTGTTTTGGCTTTGATGCTTTCATGGGGGAAAAACTTTATGGGACTAACCGATTTCTTTATCGATAATATTCCTGGGTACAATAAATTTAGAACGGTAACTATAATATTAGTCTTGCTCGAGTTGATCGCTCCTTTACTTGCCATTTTACTTCTTCAGAAGTTTTATGAAAATAGAGAAGAATTAAAATCAGAAGCAAAGAAATTCTTGATCGTTTCGGGTGTATTTTTTGTATTCCTAGTTGGATTAAAGGTGGTTGGAATCGACAAAACGTACGGTTCAGAAAGAGAAAGAGATTCCTATTCTGAAGAGGGGATCGCTCAGTCCGTAACTGAGCAACTTCTGAATTCTGATCCAGCTCAATTTAAGCAGCAATACAATATTGATTTGAACGACCCAACTCAATTCAAACGCGTTGTAGACACTCAAGTTGAAAGTCAAATATCTAGTTTCACAAACATTCAAAAGGTGAGAAAAGAAGTTGCCTCCCAATCGTATACAAGATCTATCGTTTTTGCCGTATTGGCTATCGTTCTTTTGGCTTTGTTCTTTTATACAGCTGTACCTTCAATAGCTATATTGATAGGTATTGGCGTATTGATTGTGGCTGATTTAGCTATGGTCGACTCGAATTACTTAGGCAAAAGAGAAGCTCAAAATGGCGATTTAATACACTGGGTGCCAAAACCAGAAGTTGAGTATCCGTTGAGCCCAATCGATGCAGACATTGCAATAATGGATGCTGAACTAAGTGAGAATCCTTCATTAAAGAACAAAATCGATGAAGGAGCGAAACTTGGTAAAGAGAAGGCCGAAGAATTAGACTACAGCGGTGCGGATAAAAGTCGAGTAATCAATGATTACAAATTTGCGGCATTAAATGAAAACACCAATTATCGTGTGTTTGATTTTGACGGTGGTTTTGGTAGTTCAAGAACTTCGTATTATCACAAATCACTCGGTGGATATCACGGGGCGAAATTGAGATCCATTCAAAATTTAATGGAGTTCCAACTTTCTCGTTCCAACAATGAAGTATTGAACATGTTGAATGTGAAATACTTTATCCAAAAAGGTCAAATGAGAGCAAATCCAGGTGCTTTAGGTCCATTTTGGTTAGTTGAACGCGTAAATGTTGTGAAAAGTGCAAATGATGAAATTCGAGCACTTGGTGGCAAATTCGAGGTTTCGAATGCTGGATCAGGAGAGTTATTGATTAATGGCGAAAAGAAAGCAAGCCAGACGGTTTACGGTTCGGAAGTCATGAAATATGTTGTGTCGGGAACAGATACTATCGATGTGAATTTGACCAATGGACTATCTGAAGGTGCAACTGCATATATGGTCATGGATACAAATGGCGTGACGAATTTAGTTCCTGAGCAAACGATTCAATTGGATGTCACTAGCTCATTCAAAAAACTAGTAGCAATAAAACTTTCTGAGAAATTCGAAGCAGGAAAAGAAGCAGTGATGCTGAGTGATTTCGCTGCCAAACTCGGTCAAAAGAAATATTCAGGTAAAGGCGCGATTAAAATGAAGTCTTATGCACCGAATAAGCTGGTGTATTCTGTTGATCTTGCTGGAAAACAATTTGCAGTCTTTTCTGAAATGTACTATCCAGATGGATGGTCTGCGAAAGTTGACGGAAAAGAAGTGGAGATTTTAAAAGTGAATTATGCGTTGAGAGGACTGGAGTTAAAAGGAGGGAAGTATGAGGTTGTGTTTGAATATGCAAATCCTAACTACGCACGTGCCAATAAAATGGCATTTGGAGGTTCAGCATTACTTCTATTGCTCCTTGGATTAACGGTCTATTTTGAAATAAAAAAAGGCAAATCGGAAGAATAAAATTAAACTAGCAAATCAATCTTGGATTTCTGAAAGCGCTTCGAGAAATTCCGCCTTTCGTCGATTCAAAGAGAATTCAGTAAGAATCCTTTTTCGAGTTAAAACAGACTTATCGGATGAATATTCTTCTTTTGCTTTAGTGATTAAACCTTTTAATTGATTGAGTGATTTTTTCTGAAGGACATACCCAAAATCTTTCATAATTAGTGGCATAGCACCAACATTAGAACAAATAGGAACGCACCCAGAAATCATTCCTTCACATAGCCCGTTTGGAAATCCCTCAGACATGGATAGCTGCAGATAGAATTGTTTTGTCGACAAAATTTGACGTAACTCTTGACTGGAAACCAAAGGCAATTTCATGACGTTTTCAGGTGCTTTTTCGTTTAAAAATTCACCACCAACGATATAAAATTTGCAATCCGGAAACAATGCTGCAATCCCTAGAATCAAGTCCATTCCCTTCAAAACAGGACCAAAACGAGTTCTCAAATCAGCGGCCACGGTTACAAAAGAATTTGGTTCTTTGTCCCCAATAAACCACCTATCAGGATCGAACCCATTGTAAATTGTTTTAACTGGTGTTTTAATTCCTGGCACGAAATAAGTATAGCCTTGTTTTGGAAAATCGTTTTCTTGATATGTGTAATCTACCTCAATAAGTGTTTCGGACACAGGCAATAATAGATTTGCTTTTCTTAAACTATACTTTAAAAAAGGCCGCATTAATGAGTTATTAAAACTGCCATATTGAATAGATGGAAAACTAACGGTATCGTTACCGCCAAGGACAATTACAGATTTCTTTTTGCTGAATTTTGAAAATAAAACAGGAATAAATGAATGATAACCACCAAATTGAGTTAATAAAATCTTAGCCTTACTTCCTTTGAATAAAATAAAAAGTACTTGCCGAATGAACTCAAATGGCACCAAAACTTTCGATTTAATTTTAAAGTCAAAAATTATAACCTCGTATTCACTTTTCAATATTTCAATGTCTTTTAATACAAAGGTTGATCTACCAACAGTGAAATAAAGAAGCTTTTTCATTCTTATAGATATTTCGCCTTGAAATTTTGAATAGCTTGAGACAGTTTGCCAGTAAGACTAAAACTCTTCACCTCAGTATCTCTTACTAATACAATGCTCAAATAGTTATTAGTCTTGGAATGAATTCCATACGGAATAATACTTTCAACTTGAAATCCGTGTGGGTAGGTGTTGTTTAATAAATCCTGCATGGAAAGAGATTGATCAAGTATCTGCAATACTTCTGGTTTATTTTTTCTAAACCAATTTAGAGCATTAGGTTCGGGAATATTAATTAAAACCTTGGCGTCAATCTTACAAACCTTCGCTACGTTTTCAAAAAGACGAGAATGCTGGTTAACTGGAATATGCTCCAATACATCAGGAAAAACAACGAAATCAAATTTTATATCAGACGTAAAGTTCGACATGTCGTCGACAATAAACTGAACGTTAGGCGATTTATATTTGTTATTGGCGTAACGAATACTCTCTGGTGATATATCGCAGCCAACAAACTTTCCGCCTTTCAAATTCTTGATAATCAGACTGCTTGCAGTCCCGATACCACAGCCAATTTCTAAAACATTCGAATGTGGTTGTATGTCCAAACTTTTTAGCTTTTTGTAGATTAATTGATGCCGAACGGATACTCCGAGTTTATCTTGTTTTTCGACGAATTTATCATAGAAATCCGTGATTGACTCTTGGGTGTTATTCATATCGTAAAATTAATATTAATTCTCTTCTGTTACTAGCTTAATATCCTTAAAATAGATGTCCGAGCCGTCTAATTCGACAAATATTTGAAATTCAGAAAAGGGTTTTTTTGGACTATATTTATTGTCATGAAGATGGTTGGTATGTACCCAATTGGTCTTACTCAACGTGCCAGTATCGGCTGCCTCTCTATATAGAATCGTTATGTGCTTTGCGTTTGTGAAGTAGGAAATACTATACGTCTTGCTTGTATCACATACCTCTTTAAATGTGTTTTTGAGATGACCAAAAAATGGGATTTCATATAAGCTACAATTCATACCGTGGACATTTGTTAGGGACAATGCCTTCTTGCGAGAATTTCTGGAAACAACTTTGATTTCGTATAAAACAGTATCTAATATTTCAATTTTCAATAAATTATGTTTTAAACTTATCGAGTAATTCTTTTCATTCAATCCTGCTAATTTCATTTTTTTCGGAATCCTAGAATTGGTAAACGCCATAAAACCCGTGATTTTAACTGTATCTTCAATTCGCACAAAACACTTTTTATGTAATTGAATCGTATCAGAACGCTTTATGTTTGCGAATTCTTTCTTTATCTCCTTTTTATCAAATCTATAGTCTTTAAAAATTTCTAAAGTATCTCCATTTTCTATTTCTTGAAAAGATTTTATCGAATACTGAAGTTTAGGAAATTTATAAAACTTAAGAATTTTATCATATTTACCTTCATTCATCTTTGCCCAAATCATCATTTGCTTTTTCAACCTTTCATCCTCATAAATAGAGTATAGGTGCTCGAATTCTGATAATTGATAACGGATGTATTGATTTGAAATTGTTCTTGACTTCCTATTATAAGTTGTCCATGTTGGGGAATCATAATGCTCCAATGCCACAAACATCCCTTCGTAACAACTATCGTGGATCTTTTGCGCTATGGTGTCCCTAGGGAAATAAATTAAATATTCCTTTAAACCAATTAATCCATTGATAAAACCGTTTAAAACCTGTGGATTAGACTCCGAATTTGGGTACTCTTCAATTATCTGGTATCCTTCTGGAGTTAAGCCTAAAGTGCCACCTTCTTTTAAAGGCTTTATCATAAATTTTGTCAATTGCTGCGCTACTCTTAATCCAGCTTTGTCGTTGGTCATGTCGTAATACCGCAATGCGAATGATATGGCTGCACCTTGTGTCATACCTGAATACCAAGGCGCTTTTAAATCATGAAAATTAAAATGATAGGAAAGTTTCATTTCTGATTCGTCATCGCTAATATCAACTCTATTAGTGTCTTGAAAATATTTAAACTGATTAATAACTTGATTGTAATATTT
>ERZ887849.3327-NODE-3327-length-12199-cov-7.337286_pt1 | contig 12199 bp, 8 predicted proteins | sample MGYA00521267_ERZ887849 | MGnify/ENA primary metagenome ERZ887849 (study PRJEB32303, sample SAMEA104408601) | aquatic metagenome | biome: Brackish water; feature: Pelagic; material: water | place: Baltic Sea | collected 2014-06-06T16:11:00 | depth 2,863 m ... | reverse complement strand
CTATTAAGAGGAGGCAGCTCAAAAGCAGTTTTCTTTAATTCTAAAGATTTGCCCAAAGAAATTTCTATGCGTGATGAAATTATTATGGCTGTTATGGAAGGTGTTGGTAAAGGAGATCACCGCCAAATAGACGGTCTTGGAGGAGCAGATTCTTTGACTAGCAAAGTAGGTATTGTGGGATTGTCAGAACGGGAAGGAGTGGAATTAGAATACCTTTTTCTTCAAGTTGTTGTTGGGCAAGGTATAATAGCAGATGGTCAAAATTGCGGAAATATTTTATCAGCCGTAGTTCCATTTGCTATTGAAAACGAAATGATTGACACTTGTCATAATTGGACCAACGTTGTGGTTCATATGCAAAATAGTAATTCACTTTGTGAAGTCATGGTTCAAACACCCAATTGGGAGATAATTTACAAAGGAGATGTGAAAGTTGATGGCGTACCCGGAACGGGTTCACCAATATTCTGTAATTATCTTGAAATTGAAGGAGCTAATTGTGGATCTCTACTGCCTACTGGCAATGCAATTGATGTTATAAATGGCATTGAGGTAACCTGTGTGGACAATGGAATGCCTGTTGTCTTGCTTAGGTCCAATGATATGGGTATTACGGGTTACGAAACAAAAAAAGAATTGGACGGCAATGAAGCACTGAAAGAAAAGCTTGAGAAAATTAGAATAGCTGTTGGTCTAATGATGAATTTAGGCGATGTTTCAGAAAAGACAGTACCTAAAATGACCTTAATTTCATCATCTAAAAATGGAAATTTGATAAATACTAGAACTTTTATTCCACACGTATGTCATACCGCGATTGGAGTTTTGGGTGCTGTTTCTGTTGCTACTGGTTGTTTAATCGATGGAAGTATTGCAGATGGAATTTCACTACCTAATGAAAACTTATCAGACCCTATGATAATAGATCACCCATCAGGCAATTTAACAGTGAAATTTGAAGTTGAAAAAATAAATAGCAAAATTGTATTTAAAAAATCAGGCGTGATACGCACGGCAAGGCCTATTTCAAAAGGAGTGGTTTATCTGCCTGAATAATTATTAACAAACCTTAAAAATGAATAAAAAAACCTGTATGGCACCGGATACCAATCCAAAAATGCCATCCTTTATTTTACCAAAAAATGCAACTGACGCACATTGTCATGTTTTCGGACCACGGGACATTTTCCCTTATCATGCAGATGCTACCTATTGGCCTCCAGACAATGGTAAAAACGAGCTAAAAAAACTACATGACCATTTAGGCATAGAAAGAGCTGTAATAGTTCAGGCAAGTTGCCACGGCCTTGATAACCGAGCAATGCTCGATGCCATTGCTTCAAGTAATGGTGCATATAAAGGAGTTTGCATCGCAAATAAGGATTTTACAGATAAGCAGTTTGAAGAATTAAATGAAGGTGGAGTAAGAGGAATACGCTTCAATTTTGTGAAGCATTTAGGTGGTGCCCCAGATTTAGTTGGAATGAAAAATGTCTTAGAGCGCGTAAAACAATATGGTTGGCATTTAGTTATACATGTTAATGCTGAGGATATTATTGCATATGAGAACTTTTTCAATCAATTTAAAGATATGCAAATTATAGTTGATCATATGGGCAGAGTTCCAACACATCTTGGAATTGATCAACCTGCTTTTAAAGTATTATTAGATTTTATGCAACGAGACAATTGGTGGGTAAAAGTTAGCGGCAGTGAGCGTATTTCAAAGTCTGGACCCCCTTTTTATGACGCTATACCTTATGCCCAATCATTAATTCAAACCGCTCCTGATAGAATTTTATGGGGAACAGATTTTCCACATCCAAATATAAAAGAGCATATGCCGAACGATGGTCATTTAGTCGATTTGGTTTCACTATTTACGAATGATGAAAGTTTGCGTAAAAAAATTCTAGTCGACAACCCAGCTAGTCTTTACGGGTGGGAGGAGTAGTATGGCACGAATTTTCAAATTTAATATTGGTGATTTAGATGCTTTTGTTCTTGAAGAAGACTATTTTGAAACTAGCTTAGATGATATCTTCTTGCAGTCAAGTCAATCAGTTTTAGCAAAAGTATTTAATAAATTTAATCCAAAAGAAAACTGTGAAACAGGGTTCAATTATTTGGGCTTAAAAGTTCAAGGCAAACTCGTTTTAATTGATACTGGAAGAGGAACTGGAGCACTTATAAAGGGGCTTTACAAACTAGGTTATTCACCTGAAAGTGTAGACTATATAATGATAACCCATGGTGACAGTGATCATGTGGGTGGATTGAGTGATTTTAAGTACGCCAAAATAGTAATGCCTCAAAAAGCTTTTGATTTATGGTCTAATCATAATAGTTACAACCAGTTGTTAAGTGAATTTGAATCTGCGCCGTTTATGGGAAATGTCCCGACTAATAAAATGGCAATGGCTCTTTTAGCCAGAAAAAAATATGTCGATTTTCTTCAAAACTTACCAAAAGACAAACTTATTTTAATAAAAGAGGATGAATGGTTTTTAAATAATTTAAAATTTATTTATGCTCCAGGCCATAGAAGCGATCATTTTGCCATTGAAATAAGTACTGATAAACAAAGCTTAATTCATTATTCTGATGCTGTAAGGCACCCTTTGCAAATGGTTAACCCATTTGTTCACTCGAAATACGATTCATACCCCAGCTTATTTTCAGAGACATTGCAAAATCTATGTGCTTATTCTAAGTTGAAAAAAGCGGTTCAATTTTGTACCCATTACAAATTTCCTGGATTTTTAAATTAGTATGAAAAAAATATGCAACCATTGAGCCTACTAGCTTCTTCCAAAATAACTTAAAACTTAAATAATTCAATAATATAAAAGAAATAGATAGTCTGACTTATTCAGCAATTTTACTGCTTCTATATTCCTTTGGTGTTTTACCTGTATGTTTCTTAAAAAACCTACAGAAATATCCTAAGTCATTGAAATTTAATAAATGTGAAATTTCAGAAATAGTATGTGATGTATAGTTTAAATTACGTTTTACCTCTAATAATATGAAATTTTGAATTACTTGAGAAGCTGTGATACCAACATTCCCCTTACAAATTCTATTTAAATGAGTTGGTGTGATTCGTAATTCATTTGCATAATCAGCAACAGATTTTGAAATAGCATATGTTTCTTTTAAAGACTGTTCGAATTTTCTGAAGTATATATAACTTTGCTTCTTTATTCTCTTATTATACAACGTACTCATATTGTCATAATCTAAAAGGTTTAAAATAAGTAAACTTAAATATGAGTTAACTGCTATACGCCCCCTTGGTCCATTTATGGGTAAGTAATAGTTGATTTTTTTTATCAATTCATTGTTAGTTGAATAATCAAGAATATCATTAACATGATTAATTGTTTCTTTTAGTTTTATCAATCCATTGGGTAATTCTATTAGTAGTTCTTCTAACAAACTTGTTGCCACTGTCACTACTTTGCCTTTGAATGGTTTTCCTACCTCGAAACGAATCTCATGCAAAGTATTTTCAGGAATGGTTATAATACAACTTCCTTTTATTTCAAGATGTGTTTGCTCTGATTTAAAATAACCATTGCCCTCTTTTATGTAGATTATTTGAAACAAGTTGGAATGAACATGAGGTTTAATATGTCCATCAAATGCTAATACGGTTTTTTCGATGTTCTCGACGTTTACAAAATACGAAGTAATCGAGTAATTATCCTCTCCGTAGATTACGTAATTTTTAATATTAAAGTCGGAAGTAAACATAACGTTTAAATAAAATGTTCTCTTTGTCTAACAAATATACGAAATAGAATTAGAGGAGTGATTCAATATTTTAAGGAAAAAGTAGTTCTCCATTAGAAATAATTACATTATTCTCTTTTTGATATATTTGCCAAGCAGCAATTAATTCGTTAAGTTTTTCTGGATGCGTATTTGCTAAATCGTCTCGCTCGGTAGGGTCTTCTTTTAGATGATACAATTCCCATTTACCTTTTCCGAACTCAGGTTCAATCCATATTATTTTCCATCCATTTTTTTGTACTGCTTTTCTCTTGAACAGCTCCCAACCAAAAATTTCATCTTCATTATGAATGGGTTGAGTAGGATTTTCCTTTAATAATCTTGAAAAAGATTTTCCTGTTTGCGGTAAAATGCTTCTTCCTTTATAATTATTAGAAGGATAGGATACACCAACCAATTCTTGAATAGTAGGTGCTATATCTCTTATTGAAAATATATTGTGATTTACTAAACCTTTCTTAAATTTAGGCTTAGAGTTTAAGTACCCTCCACTAACAATCATCGGAATTCGCAAGCCTCCTTCTGAAATGTGTCTTTTAAACAATCGAAAAGGAGTGGAGGTTGCACTTCCCCATCCTGCACCAATATAGTTGGCTGAACCTGGCTTTCCCAAATTCTCAATAGAATTATTAGCGTTTTCAAATCTTTTTACCCCATTAGGTGATTGCCATCCATTGAACCCTGCACCGCCATTGTCGGACATTAAAAAGATAATTGTGTTGTCATATTGTTCTGTTTTTTTTAGATATGCAATTAGTTTTCCAACATTATCATCCATATTATCAACCATTCCGGCATAAATTTCCATTCTTCGGGCATTATAATTTTTTTCCTCAATAGACAAACTATCCCAAGGGATGGCAGTAGGCGGCAAAGCAGAAAGGCGCACATCGTTCGCCACTATTCCTTTTTGTTTTTGTTTAAGTAGCCTTGCCTTCCTTAATTCCTCATAGCCTTCTTTGTATTTACCTTTATACAAATCAATATGACTTTGTGGGCAATGAATTGGAATATGAACAGCACTAAAAGAAAGTACCCCTAAAAATGGATTTTCTTTTTTAGTATCCTTTTCTAGAAAGCCAATCAATTTATCAGTATAAAAATTACTTGAAAAAAAGTCTTGAGAAGCTTTTTGTTTGGCCTCTTTGTTTTCATAATAATTTGTCTTTTGTTTTATGTATTTATTGGGAGTCAAATTAAAGTGAGAGTTTGGAGACCCCTCTACCTGCCACCATGCCTGATCAAACCCTCGAGAATTAGGGTGTGCGATATCATTTGTTCCTAAATGCCATTTGCCAACATAGTAGTTTCTATAACCTTCGTCTTTAAGTAACTCTGAAAATGCAACGGTTTGTTCATTTAAGTAGCCTTCATATCCTGGAACTCCTTTTTGGTTGGGGCCAATCATTCTTCCTGACATGGCTCCAATACCTGCTTTATGATGATCCATTCCAGACATTAACATTGCACGCGAAGGAGAGCAATTAGGTGATGCATAAAAATTGCTAAATTGAATACCATTATTTGCTAAGTCATCTATATTTTTGGTTTCAATCTCACCTCCATAACTACCCAAATCAGAATATCCCAAATCATCAACAATGATTACCAAAATATTGGGGGGAATTTGTTTTGTTTTTTCTGTAGAAGTTGAACTTTGACACGAGCAAAACAGTAGTGTAATAACAAGTAAACTATGTATGAGATTTTTCATTAATCGATATTTTATTTTCTTTTAAAATGTGCAAATTCTTAAATAGAAGAAGATATGATTTTCCAAACTTAAGTAGGATGATTAACTTATCCATCTTGACTTATTGAATTTTAACTATTATTTGATGGACAAATCGTACATTAATTTAAATTTACTAAATATATTTAGTTTATTCGGTTGATATTAACAATATGATAATATTTTAATAAAAAAATTATATTAACTCTAAAAACCATATTAAAAATGAAACCAATCGTAAAAAATTATTTTACATTATTTATTTTTCTAATGTTTTGCGGATCAATGTATGCGCAAAATAGTGTAAGTGGAAAAGTACAAGATGAACAAGGGCAGCCCTTGCCTGGTGCTAGTGTATTAATTAAAGGTACAAATCAAGGAGTCGCTTCTGATTTTGATGGGAACTTTACTTTGAACAGCGATACGGAATTCCCGTGGACTCTAATGATAAGTTATACCGGATTTAGAGGTAAAGAGGTTGTCATTAATCAAAGTACAACAACATTTAGCGTTAATTTAGAGGAAGATTTTGCATCCTTAGACGAGGTAGTAATTACCGCTGGGAGAAAAGCAGAAAAAGCTATTGACGCAGTAGCTTCAGTTTCAGTTATAAGTGCAAGAGAGGTGGCTGCTCAACCGGCGTCGGCTGATGTGAATAACTTATTAAGAAATACCGTTGGTGTGAAATTGGTTGAAAATGGAGCAGGTGATACTAACGTAGAATTAAGAGGGTCTGCGGTAGTAAACACATCTAATACCCTAGTTTTAAAGGATTATCAGCCATTGACCTCAATTGGAAACAAAAGAGTAAATTCGGCCGCAATTCCTTTAACTCCTATTGATATTGCTAAGGTGGAAGTTGTAAGAGGCCCTTCAGGAGCACTTTATGGACCTAACGTAACATCTGGTGTTGTTCATTATTTGACAAAAGACCCTTTCAAATACACAGGATTAGATGTGTATACAGGACTAGGTAATCAAAACCAAAGTCAAATAGCTGTTCGATATGCTAACCATTCGAAGAATGATAAATTCGGTTATAAATTATTGTTTAAAAGAAACCAAATGGACGAATTTGATATAACTGGAGAGGGGTTAACCAGAACAGATGGTACTACGCCAATTTTACAAGATAATTCGGTTTTTACTTTAGTGGATGGAAGTACTATAGATGTTGGAAATAACTTAATAAAAGACACCTATTCTACTAGTTATGAAGCTACTTTGGTTTATAAATTTAATGAGAATACATCTTTAACTTATGTAGGTTCTATTAATGATTACAGACAGAACTATAGAAACCAAACAGCGCACTTGTACAATGGTGAAAGAAATTTTCTAAATCAACTACGATTCAATTCTGGTAGGTTTTTCGCTACTGCCTTTATAGAGAAGAATTTTGGAAATACGTCTTTACCAAATAAAGTATTTAGTTTTAATTATGGTAATGGTAATCAAACCGCCCAACCTATTTCAGATAATTTTTACTATGACATCACTGCTCAATATAGTCTAGATTTGGGTGAGAAAACGTCTGCTGTTGTAGGAGGGGATGCGAAAATTATTCCTGCATTCGAGGATACGCGTATTTTCGGAGTTAACTCTAATAACAACGCTTTTAGTATTTACGGAGGTTATGTTTCTATAAAGCATGACTTTAATGACAAGTTAAGTTTTAATTTGGCGGGCAGATATGATCAGTATAATGAATACGATCAAGGGGCTTTTTCACCTCGTATAGGATTTGTTTATAAACCCAACGAAGTTACCGCGATTCGCTTATCTGCAAACCGTTCTTTTAGTGCAGAAAGTCAAGTACGATTTCATTTAGATTCCAGATTACCAATACCTACTACTCTTCCTAGCACCAATGCCATAGGTGTGGGTACTGCGGTAACTTATGATAATCCAGTAACGCGTTTTGCTTTTGGTCAAGTTCAAGGAGGAGACTCTTATCAATTGGCTGATATTATAGCTGCATTAGCTGCTAAAGCAGGCGTTACCGTAGATGCATCAGGAGTATCTGGTGTAGTTAATCCAAGTTTAACCACCGCAATTTTTGGTGCGCCTCAAATAGGAAGACCAGGTGGTCCATTAACTAGTTTAGGTCTTGCAGGGTCAGGAGGGCCTGAGTTACAAACGGTTAATTCTTTGGAATTGGGATACTCAACAATTATAGCAAAAAAGCTTAAAATACAACTCGACGCATATTATAGTGTTACTCAAAACATTTTGCCGCAAGGGGTAATTCCATTATCTGCAGGGGCTCAACTAAATGTAAATGCAGTTGGAGCACAAATACAAACAGCACTAGAAGGATCTGTAGATCAAGCCACGATAGATCAGTTAATTACAATTTTAGGCCGTTCTGCACCTGGCCCACCAAGAGCAGGTTACGGTTTAATCGTTTCAGACATAGCTCAAGAACGTGGACATCTTTTTGATGTTGGTTTTCCAACATACGGTGAAAACGATGTAAAATATTGGGGTCTTGATTTAGGGTTGAATTATTTTGTGAATGATGATTGGTCATTAATTGGTAACTTTTCATATGTTAATCAAAACATATGGACTCCAGAAGACTTGGGAGAAACAAATCCTAATTATGAGTATTTCCTAAACACGCCTAAAACTCGATTTACCTTAGGTGTGAATTATCTTCCTGCTTCTAAATTTTATGGTACGTTAAACATTAATTCACAAGCTGAATTTGAAGGAAAGCAAGGTGATGGCCGTATTTTTACAGGTGTCAATCCATCTAGAACTATTGCTAATATGAGTTTGGGGTATCGTATTGAAATGAAAGGTGATAATAAGTTAGACATAGGTATTAGTGCAAATAATCTTTTTGATACCAAGTATAGGCAATTTGTCAACTTACCAACAATAAGAAGAACTGTTCTTGCAACGGTAAAATACCATTTGTAGTAGCTTTTTTTTTATAAGTTAATTTTAGAAATAACGCTTTATTTGTATTTTTTATAAATGGGGCGTTATTTTTTTACTCTATTTTAGTTTTATTTGTAATTAATCTAAGACTATAATTAAAAAATGTTTGTGTATGGTAAGTGAGGGTTTCAAATTGATTGCAAGAAGCATGGATATCGCGGTTAAAGACGTCCGGCAAATGTATACCAAAACATTCAAAAAAAATGATATTGACCTCACCATTGAACAATGGCCAATAATGGCAGTTATATATGATTTTAAGGTGTTAACACAGATTGAAATTGCTCAAAAAATAATGAGATTTCCCCAAAGTTTATCTGCATCAATAAAGCTACTAATAAATAAGGGGTACATTGCTAGAACGAAATCTGATAAAGATTTTAGGAGTTTTGATATTTATCTAACACCTAAGGGGAAAGAAATGGTTGAGAATGCATTCCCATTGGTTAGGCGTTTAAGAGTAAAGCAATGGGAAAATCTTTCTGAAGAAGATTATGAGCAATTTATGAAAATTATATCTCAGATTAAAAAAAATGTAAAGTAGTATTTTTCTAATTTACTGTTAGATAAATCGAACAATAAATATGATTTAGCAAATCTTCTTTGTAAAATTACTAAATGTATTTATTAATTTAAAACATCATCTGAATTTTTAAAGAATATATGTATAATACAAAAGTTATTTTGTTAGGTACTGGAACACCGCGCATGGATCACAATAGGTACATGAGCGCCTTAGCTATTGTCGTTAATGATAATGTATATATCGTTGATTGCGGAAGTGGAATTTTAGAGAGATTGTCTGCCTCTAGAGCTAAGGGACATTCGGAACTTAAAAATGAAAATCTAAAACATTTATTTCTAACACACTTTCATCCAGACCATACACTTGGTTTACCGGGTTTTATAATTTCCCCTTGGAATATGGGCAGGAATGACACTCTTAATATTTTTGGACCTACAGGGACAAAAAATATGGTAAATCATATTTTAGAAGCTTTTAAATTAGGTATTAATGAGCATTTGAATCATGGTCCAAAACAATTAAATCCTATAGATTTAAACATTAAAGAATTTGCGTCAGGCATTATTTTTAAAGATGATCTAGTTAAGGTAGAAGCAATTCAGGTGGAACATGGCACTTTTGATGCATATGCATTTAAGTTTACTACACCAGACAAAACTATTGTGATTTCTGGTGATACAACACCAGTTGATAAATTATATGTTGCTGCCAAAGATTGCGATATATTGGTACATGAAGTGTTTTCTGATATTGGCTTAAAAAGTCGGCCAAAAATGTATCAAGATTATATGAAATCTGTGCATACTTCGGCAAGTGATCTAGGTAAAGCAGCTGCAAAAGTAAATCCAGGAAAACTTGTTTTGACACATCAACTATTATTCAATCAAACAGAAGAAGATTTACTTAATGAAATCAGAGAACATTATAAAGGACCACTTTATTATGGCAATGACCTAGATGTTTTTGAATAGTAATTTCTCTTTTAATTAAATAAAATTATGAAACATTTTCAAATGTATATTAATGGGCGGTGGACGGAAAGTCAATCAAACCAAACGTTTATTGATTTTAGTCCAGTAACAGATAGTGATCATGCTACAATTTCTGATGCAGGTAGGATAGATACACAAAAAGCTATACAAGCCGCAAAAGATGCTTTTCCTGTTTGGTCAGCTTTAACCCCAGAAGAAAGAGCTAATTATCTATTAAAAGTAGCTGATGAACTAGAAAAAAATGGTGATGAAATTTATAAGCACCTTATTTATGAAATTGGATCTTGGGTTGGAAAATCAAAAGTAGATTTAAAAACATCAGTATCTTTTTGGAGAGCTGGGGCTAAAATTCCATTCATGCTTGAAGATGAAATATTAGAATCCCCAATTGGAAAAAAAAGTATGGTTAAAAGAATACCATTAGGGGTTGTATCTGTTATTACACCATGGAATGTTCCTCTAAACTTATCTTCTAGAACTACTTCCGGCATATTAGCTGTGGGAAACACAGTTGTTTTAAAGCCATCAGAAGAATCTCCTATAACAGGAGGTATACTTTTAGCAAAAGCATTTGAGGCAGCAGGAGTGCCACCAGGTGTTTTTAATGTTATAACAGCATCCAGGGACAATGTAACGGAAGTTGGTGACGAAATGGTTTCTAATCCAGCAGTAAAGGCTGTAAGTTTTATTGGATCTACTGCTGTGGGAAAAATCATAGCAACAAAAGCATCTGGTTTATTTAAAAAAACCAGTATGGAACTGGGAGGTAAAGATGCCTTAATAGTGATGGAAGATGCGGACATCTCAAAAGCGATTACAGCAGCAACTTTTGGAGCCTTTTATCATGCAGGACAAATTTGTATTGGTACGAAGCGTATTTACGTTGATGAAAAAATCGCAGAAGAGTTTACCATACGTTTTGTAGCAAAGACAAAAGATTTAGGAATAGGAGATGTGAATGAATTTTCTAAACCTATAGGGCCATTAATTAATCATACAGCTCTCGAGAAAATAAAATTTCAAGTAGCCGATGCAAAAGAGAAAGGGGCTGTCATACTTACAGGAGGCGGCCATAAAGGATTATATTTTGAGCCAACAATACTAAGTGGTGTTACTAAAGAAATGGATGCTTTTGGTAATGAAACTTTTGGCCCAATTGTTTGCATATATACCTATAAGAATGTAAAGGAAGCCATAGAGGAGATTAATAATTCTCAATATGGATTATCAGGCGCAGTAATGGCAGGGAGCGAAGATAAAGCAATGGAAGTTGCTGATTTAATGGAGTCTGGTATGTGCCACATTAATGATGGAACAGTTTACGGAGAACCACTAGCTCCATTTGGAGGTGTTAAAAATAGCGGGATAGGTAGATATGGAGGTAAGGCCTCAGTAAATAGTTTTACCCAACAACGTTGGATTACCGTTGAACAGGGTAATAGAAACTATCCGCCAATGTTTCAAGAATAATAAAAATAAAAGTATGCAAAAAACAATAATTATAACTGGAGCAGCATCTGGAATTGGAGCAGAAACAGCAAAGCAATTAAAATCAGCAGGACATACCATTATTGCTTTTGACCGTAATGAACCAAAAGAATTTGTAGACGAATATATTCCAATTGACTTGTCAGAAAAGTCTAATATTAAGGAAGCTGTGTCAAAATTTAAAGGGAAAGCCCATGCGATTTGTAATATAGCAGGTGTGCCGCCTACTGTTCCACCTGACTTACAAATTAAAGTCAATTTTTTTGGTTTGCGAACATTTACAGAATTAATGGCCGTTAAACTTCATGAAGGTGCGAGTATTGTAAATCTAGCCTCTGTGGCCGGAGGTTTATGGAAACAAAATATTGAGGTGCTCAATAAACTTTTTGAAATTGAGAATTATGATGATGCTTTACCATTTTTAGAAGAACATAATTTGGTAGGTGATATCACATATAATTTTTCTAAAGAGGCAGTAGTGCTATGGACGCTATACAATGCATCGAGATGGACAGATAGAGGAATCACAATAAAGGCATTAAGTCCAGGGCCTGTTAAAACTCCCATTTTAAAAGATTTTTTGGCAACAATTGCGAAAAAGCAGGTGTCTTTACCTGAATCCTTTAAAGGTGAGCCTGAAAAAATTGCATCTGTAGTTACGTTTTTATGTAGCGATGAAGCCTCTTGGATAAATGGACAAAATATTGTTGTAGA
>ERZ887849.3314-NODE-3314-length-12234-cov-11.201494_pt1 | contig 12234 bp, 17 predicted proteins | sample MGYA00521267_ERZ887849 | MGnify/ENA primary metagenome ERZ887849 (study PRJEB32303, sample SAMEA104408601) | aquatic metagenome | biome: Brackish water; feature: Pelagic; material: water | place: Baltic Sea | collected 2014-06-06T16:11:00 | depth 2,863 m ... | reverse complement strand
AGGTCGGCCCTTATGCGGTCCAGCAGAGCGCGGTCGCGTAGCGCCTGCTGAAACCACTGCTCGCTCACTTCGCGGGTGCCCAGCCTATGGCCGCAGCTGCGGCAGAGCTTGCGGCGGCGGCGGGATTGACCGGAGGGGCGGGACTCGATGATGTCGAGGGTGTGCTGCCCACAATTGGGGCAGGGGACTGCAGCGCTAAGGGAGTTGTACATGGGCTGCGCGGTTGCGCAGTGACGTGGCTGCGTAGCTTAGCTCAGCGGCGTAGCACTTTGCTTAGCTCTTCGCGGAGGAGTTTGGGGAGTTGTTGGTCGGCGTAGCGGCGAGTGATGCTGCCGAAGTCGTAGGTGGGGCGGACGGTAGGTGGGGCAGGGAGGTAGCCAAACAACCGGCTTAGGCCGCGGCCGCGGCGCTGGTAGATGCCGGGTTTGAGGGTGGTGCGGCGGGTAGAGGTGCGGCGGTTGTCGGGGATGCTGATGTAGGTGCCGTCTTCGCGTTTGAGGCCGGCGAGGGTGGCTTGGTACTGGCCGGGCGTCATGTTGCCATAGGCGTTGGTGCGAACGCCGCGGCCGCCAATGTTGGGAATGGGGAACTGGCTGGTGACGCCTAGCTTGCTTAGGGCGCGGCCGAAGCGGGTGAGGTAGGCGGGTTTGCCGCCGCCGCCGCCTGCATCGGTGGGGTAGATGTAGGTGGCCGGGGCGGTGCCCTTGGGGCCGTCGGGGTTGAGGTACAGGCGCACTTGGAGGCCGTCGGCTTCGTAGCGAGGCGAGGCCAGGGTGAAGGCGACTGGGTTCTCGAAGCGGCCGGCCATCTGCAGGCCGTGGTGCTGCCGCAGGCCGAAGCCCAGGCGCTTCATGGCCTGGCCTCCCGCGTAGTTGAAGTTGGCCTTTTCGAGGATGCCTAAGCGGCCGATTATGCGCTCGGCGTCGAAGGTAATCTGGGTCGCCATGGCCTGCGCTGCTTAGCTGCTTGGTGCGTCACTGCGCAGTCTATGCAGCTCATCGAAGTACTTATCGCAGCGTTCGAGGTAGCGAGATTCGGCGCCGCGCAGCTCCAGGGCGCTTAGCTCGCGGATGTTTGGCGGGCCGGCGCGGCGAGCTACAACGACAATGGCGCCCTTGGCTTGGATGCCTGTGAGGTGGCGCAGGCCGACACTATATGCGCCTAATTGATCCATGTAGTCTTCAAGTAGTTCCTCGGAGCGCTTGTTGAAACTTGTTTTCCAGTCGACTATTACAGGCCCTTTACCATTTACATCTAGAAGGGCATCGCAAGTTCCCGCGAAGCCTGCTGGATGATGAACGCTAAATTCTATTGCGTGGATTGCGGTGACGTTTTCTTCGATCCACGCGAGGAGGCCGCGGCGGTAGCCGGAGGCGCTGAAGCCGACTTTGGGGGCGCTAGGTAGTACCTGCTTGAGGGCCCAGCGGGTGAGTGGGGCGGGGGTGCGGATCAGGCCATCGGGCTTTTCGTAGAGAGTGCCGCGCTTGTTGGCGGCGCCGATGGCCAGCTTTTTGGCTGAGCGGAGGACGTACTCGGCGGCGTTGTGAGTGCGGGTGCCGCGCTCGGCTGCCGTGTTGCGCTCGACGTTGGCCAGCTCCTCGCCCAGGCGGGCTACCCACGCCGCCAGGGCTGCTTTGCTATTACTGGTCTCTTTAAGGATGCGCGTAACGCTATGATATACCTCACCATTAGCGTCACGATAAATACGCCCATTAGGGTCACTTACGTCGTCGCGCTCCAGCTGCCACTTGGCCAGGCCTCTAAGCGCGTCGTGGGCGTTGGCGGCATCGGGCGGGGTGGCTGGGCGGCGTGAGGGCATAGGGGCGCCGCGGCGCAGCTGGGCAAAGGAAAGGGGCAAGCGGCGTGAACCGCTTACCCGTGCATCGGCTAAGTGACGCAGCCTAGCGGGCTACGCAGCTTCGGGCTTGAAGGGGTCGGCACCTTCGAGCAGCCGGCTTATGTCGAAGCCGGCGGCGCGGGAGTCTTCCCAGGCTGCGGCGATGTCCTTGTCGGCGCCCTTCTTACGGGGCACAGGAGTGACCTTGTACTCGGTATTTAGGCCGGCACCCTCTTTGCCAAGGATGAAGTCAATGGCGGTCAAATCGTCGTAATCCGGCATTTGACTTATGTTGTCAAGCTCGCGGATAATTGACTTCTGGCTTAGCTGCAGGATTTGCACCTGGGCTGCCTCGAAGTTGTAGACGGGCAGGGCGAGGGCGAACTTGATGGGTTCGGGGCCTGTGCCTTCGCGGTTCATGCGACGGGTGAAGTCGCCGAAAGCGATGGTCATGTCGTCGGGGCTGGGCTCAGAGGCAAAGCGAAATGGCTTCGACTTGCCGTCGGGGCCTTCTGCCCAGACTTCGTAAAACTCAAGGGGCTCGTCGCTAAGGAGGGCGAAGCGGACGGAGGAGCCTGCAGCGATCTTGCTAGGCGAGAGGTACGCGCCGCCGCCGCTTACTGCGGCTTGTGCGGACTTGGATAAGAGGGCCATAGGAAAGGCGTGGGGTGGATGCGCTTAGCGGTGCCTAGGTGGCGATGCTGGTTGCTTGAGCAGTGTAGCACCACGCTGCACGGCTGCGCAACACTGTGCTAAGTGTTGTAGCGCAGGTCACCCGACCTAGCATTGAAAATGCCCCGCCTGTAAAGCGCTTAGACGGGGTATATCAACACTATCCATTCGCAATCTTATCAGATGAGTCGCAGTTCGGGACTGATTAGCTTTGTTCGTTCGCTGCCTGTTGGGCCGGCCTACGCGCCGATTTATGCAGAGGGTGTTGTTTTTGGTAAGAGCGAATCGGTGTCGAAAGGCAAGACGCCGCATGAGTTTTCGCACCACCGGGTATTCAGCCCTGAGGACGTGGCGCTGCTGCTTGAGCAGAAGCCGGATACGTTCCAGGCTATTGGCCTGTTCACCGGGATTCGCAGCGACGGGATCGTGATTCTCGATGTCGACGCCAACCTGTCGACGCTGCTTAAGAAGTGGGGGGACTCGATTTCGTCGGCCCCCAAGGTGGTCAGCACCAAGTCCAACGCCGCCAAGTTTGTGTTTCGCGTACCAGCGGATCAGCGGTCGCTTGTCAAAGGCCTAACGCTTAGCCAGACGCGAAAGGGCTACGAAGTCTTGTGGGGGATGCAGGGGGTGATTGCGGGGGCCTATCCCGGTTCGAGGGATGGCACGGCAAAGCCGGGCGTCTACAAGTTGGTGTCAGGCAGCTTCGATGCAATTCCTGAGGCGCCGGAGTGGCTGCTGGCGGAGATGCGGGCCAGGAAGTTGCAGGAGGCTCCTGTGGCCGGCTTGGTCAAGAATCGCCGCGGCCTGGACTTCTCGGGGCGGACGCAGGACGAGGTTGCCGAGATCGTGCATGACTGCCTCCAGGTGTTGCCACACCTAGGCCGCGGCAGTGAGGATCAGTGGTGGCAGATCGGCGCGATGGTTGCGGAGTCGTTGCCGACCGACCTGGGCTTAGCGCTGTGGTCGGCGTGGAGCGCAACAGACCCGGCGTTTGAGGACGACTGGTCTAAGGGCGACCCGTGCGCTGAGAAGTGGACCCGCCTGGCGGAGCGGGCCGGCAAGCCGGGGAACATGGGTCTGGGCAGCTTGGTGAAGCTGGCCGATGAGTACGACCCCCAGAGGCAGCGATTTCAAGACTCCAGCAGGCGAACGCTTGAGGAAGTCGAGGCTACGCAAGTACAGCAGTACCGCCACGTTGCGCTGGACTTCCCAGAGGTAATTAGGCGTGCCAGGGAACTGCTTGAGCTGGACAACCCTGCCGAGATGAACTACCGGCTTCATGCGCTGGCAGTGGAGTCGGGCTACCGCGACAAGGAGAGCCTGGAGCGTCTGCTGGTCGATCAGATGCAGTACGAGGGCGAGAGCGACACCATGTCGATCAAGGAGCTGCTTGAGCGGCAGTTTGAGCGCACCTACCTGATTCCCGATCTGCTGCCGTCGCCTTCGGTTGTGTTGGTGTACGGGGCCGGCGGAGACGGCAAGTCCATGGCGGCTTGGACGCTGGCTAAGCATGTGGCGACTGGCGAGCCGTTTGTGGTCAGGGGCAAGCCTGTTCCGGTCCAGCAGGGGCCTGTGCTGCTGCTCAACGGAGATCAGCCGCTGGTGCAGTTGCAGGAGCAGCTACAGGAGGTGGAGATACCCGATTACGCGCCTGTGACGATCAGGACCGACTGGTCGCTCCAGCGCTACGCGCAGTTCATAAAGCTCATGGAGACTGTGCAACCTAAGTTGGTAGTTATTGACTCGCTTATTGGGTGTAGTGGCGGTAAGGCGTTTGATGAAAATAAGAGTGACTTTGCGACGCCTCTATACTGGCTTACTAGGAATAACGGCGTCCTATTCCCACCCACAACCATACTTATTATTCACCACGCTAATAAGCAGGGTGGGTTTAGGGGAACCTCGGCAATTAGGGATGCTGTGGATGAGGTGTGGGCGCTGAGGCGGCCTACGGAGCGGCAGCAGGAGGCCGTGGGCGCCAATGCACGGCTCATAGGCATCGAGAAGTCTCGGAGCGGGCGCGGGGGCTCCTCGCTGCTGCTGAAGATCGACGAGGACTTGTGCTTCTGCCTAAGTGACTACGCACCAGAGATTGACCCGACCGAGACGGGGCCAAGCGGGATTACGGATCGTGTGCTGGCGCGGCTGCGCACGGCGTACCCCGAGGGGCGTACCCGCATCGAGCTGAATGCCGACCCGATTGTTGGGGGCCGGGTCACGGCAATTAGGAAGGCGCTGCAGCGCTTGGAGAAGCGGGGTCTCATCTCTGTCTCAGGTAAGACGCAAGGTAAGACTGGAGGTAGGCCGTTACACGTCTACAGGGCGATTCTTTCTTCCTCGCGGGGAGAGGTTGTATATGTGTGTCCACTTGAGGAAGATCCCAGTGATAGCAAGGGCGGAGCAATGGGACACAGGGGGGTACAAGAGGGGGAGTGTCTCATTGCTCAAGAGGTAGACCCTGGGACGTTTTCCACAAAATCCCCAGAGGCTGTGGAAAACCCCGAGTCGCAGGGGGCGAGCACTGGGACACATAGCGGCCAAGAGGAGGGGTGTCCCATTGGTAAACCCTTGTGGCGCAAGGGATTAGCCCCTAAAGCGACAGATACGGAAGCTATACGCGCACGCGAGGACGAATCGCCGCGGCCAGGCTCTGCCCTGGAACGTTCTCAGGAGGAGCTGGAGGCGATGCGCCGTGATGTGTTTGCGTCATGGGATTAAGTCCCGCTGAGCTGCGGCGCCAGGCCGACCTGGAGCGCATCGAGGCCTTCCTTGTGTCGCTTGCGGAGTGGATGCCAGAGCCGCCTACAGGGTGGCGCGAGGCAGCGAGGCCGCCTGGTTCCGCTCCACGTACTGGAGGACTCAAGGCGTAGCGCCAAGTTTATGCTGTGCTAAGGTGTTAGGGCTTCGCTGGAAATGCGGAGCCCCATTCTTTTGCTTAGCTACTACGTGACTGCAACGCCGCTTACTACTGAGCCCACCTTCCTCTTAGGGGTTGGGCATCTGCACACGCTGGCTACGGCGATGACCGTGGCGTTTGATACGGAGACGACGGGGCTGCAACCCGAGGAGGGCGGTCTGCGTTTACTGCAGCTGGGCGCCCGAGATTGCCCCATTGTGCTTATTGACTGCTGGGAGCTGGATAAGGCCGGTTGGGCGGCGGTGCGGGACTTCTTTGAGGCCAAGCAGCGCTTTTGGTTGGCGCACAACGCTGTGTTTGACCTGGGCTGGCTGCAGGAGCATGGCATCAGGCCTAACGGGCATGTTATGTGCTCGATGATGGCCAGCAAGCTGATTAGCAACGGGGTGCCGAATTTGAAGCACGGCCTGGCTGCCGTGGTGGAGCGCTACCTAGGCAGGGAGCTGAGCAAGGAGATGCAGGTAAGCGACTGGTCCGCGCCAGTGCTTAGCGCCGAGCAGCTCACCTATGCGGCCGGCGACGTCCAGGCACTCCTTGACCTTGACTTGGTGCTTACCGAGCGCTTAGGGGCGGCGCGGCTGATGAAGGCGCACTCCCTTGAGTGCAGGGCGCTGCCGGCGATGGCGCAGATGTGGCGCACCGGGCTGCCGTTCAACCGCACCAGGCTTGAGGAGCTGCAGGCCTCGCTTGAGGCGGATATTGGGCGCTACGGCGAGCAGTTCGTTGCGGACCTCGATGCGGCGCTGCCCGAGGAGCACAAGCTGCCGCGGGACGAGGATGGCAGCTTCAATTTGCGCAGCAAGGCCGAGGGCGCGGTTCGCCTAGGCACGAAGCGGCAGGCGGGCTTCAACCTCAACTCGCCGAAGCAGCTGGTGGAGAAGTTCACGGTGCTGCTTGGCGTGGTGCCGGTAGGTAAGGAGGGGAAACCCAGTGCTGCTAGGGATGCCTTGCGGGACTATGCGGCGGACCACAAGGTCATTCAGATTTATCTGCTGTGGAAGCGAGCAGAGAAGCGTAGGCAAATGGTAATTAGTTTGCTTGAGCATCAGGCTCCCGATGGTTTTATTCGCGCTAGTTATATGCAGCTTGGCGCTGAATCGGGGCGTATGAGTTGCGCTAAGCCGAACCTGCAGCAAGTGCCTAGGGATAATGCTTTTCGTGCGGCTGCTGAGGCGCCTGAAGGGTGGACTTTTGTGTGCGCAGACTTTGGACAAATGGAATTGCGTTTAGCCGCTGCGCAAGCCGTGGACGAGACAATGATCGTGGCGTTCAAGCACGACATGGACCTGCACACGCTGACAGCCAGCGCCATCTACACCGAGCCCACCGAGAACGAGAAAGAGCTGAAGCTGCGTAGACAGGTAGCCAAGTCTGCCAACTTCGGCCTCCTATTTGGTGCCTCTACTAAGGGTCTTAGGAACTATGCAGGCGCTATGGGAATCACTATGACTATTGAGGAAGCTGAGGAGGTGAGGGATACGTTCCACAGCACCTATAAGGGGATAAACAAGTGGCAGAGGGACAACGCTATAACTTCGGATAGTACGCGGGGAGACAAGTGGGCGGAGGTACGCATACCTGTTAGTGGGATGCGCCGATTTTTGCCTGGCGATATGAACAGGGTTACGGTTAGATGCAATACGCCCGTTCAAGGGGCCGGTGCCGCAGTTATGAAGTCGGCCCTGGGCAAACTGTGGCTGCTGCTGGCTGCAGCCGGCGAGCACGCAGCACGACTTAGTGCAGTAGTGCATGACGAAATTTTACTTTTAGTTAGGGAGGGCACCGAAGAGCAGTGGATGTCAACGCTCCAGAGCGTTATGGAGAGCGCCGAGGCTGACTGGCTGGGAGACATACCTCCCCTAGCTGAAGCCAATAGTGGTAAGACGTGGGCCGACGCTAAGTAGCGCGGCGGCGCCTACTGTGGCGTTACTTCTTGGCGCAGCTTAGTGGGGCGTACGGGGCGCGAAATAATGGTGGATTGGCTGCGTCAGGAGATGCGGCTGGCCACTGTTGCGGATTTACAGAGGGCTGCGCAGTTTTTGGAGTTTGCGCGTGAAATAAGGAAGGGGTGCAGTAAGCAAAGGGCCAAGTCAAGGCGAGTGCAGAGTCAGGGGTGGCGGAAGCACATTGACCCGACCTTAAGGTGGTAGGCTAAGCGTTCATGATGTACTAGCTCCTATGACTAAGCCCCACGGAACCAAAAAGCACTTTCAGGTTTTGATAGACCCGAATCGTGCTGCGTTGCTGGAGCTAGAAGCTACGCGGAGAGGGTTCAAGGCCGCGGCCTACGCACGGGAGCTGATCTACACCGAGCTGGAGCGCACAGCTGGAGATCGGGAGTATCAGGCAGCGTTTACGCAGGACGCCGATGAGCGCCGCGCCGCGATCCAGCGCCAAGTGGAAGGGCGACTTAAGGGGCGCAAGACCTCGCCAGCGTAGGTCTTAATGTGATAAGCTAAGCGCAGGCCTGGCAACCGCTAGGCCTTATTCGTTCCACTGCTTAGCCCTTATGTCTAGTTCAATGCAAAGGCCGTCCGCTAATTGCGAAGCCTGTACTTACTGGCAGTACGTAGCGCCGTTGCCAGATAGCGATGCGCTTAGTTTTGGTACGTGCCGAAAGAATGCTCCTGCTGCTACGGCGCACAGCGAGCACAGTATGAGCTTCCCACTTATTGCTGTGTGGCCGGTCACCGGCAGTAACGAGTGGTGCGGAGACTGGGTTGGCTAGGCCTTTGCCCCCATTTCTGGCCGCACATAGCAGCAGTTCCCCCTATTGCGGTAGTCTTAGGCTTACCTCATCAGTCCTATGAGTTTTCAAGTGATCTCGGCCTCTGACATTCCTCAGAGCAATAACCGTGTTACCAAGACCACACCTCTGCGTCATGCGCTTGCTCTTCTGCAGGTCGGTGAGGCAATCGAAGTTGCCTATGACGACTTCGATGCCGAGGCAGGGTATCGGCCCACCACCATCACCCAGGTGGCCAGCACCATGACTGCTAAGTCCGAAACGGTGCGCTTCTCGGTGAAGCGCAAGGCCGACATGACGGGCTGCTACCTAGTGGCCACCGCCAAGCCTGAGCCCGGCACCACTAAGCCGCGTGGACGTAAGCCCGCCAGCGCGGCTGCGTAGGCTACGCCGCTAAGCCTCGCTGCCCCGCTAGGCCTAGCTGCGCCACTGCGCAACCAAGGCCCGCCGGAGCCCATCCGGCACCCCTTACCCCTTTACCCCTTAGCGACTTACGCCAAAAACTTATGGTCACCTTTTACAGCGAAGCATTAACGCAGCTTGTCGAGTTTGACAAGATAAGCGAACTGAGCAAGCAGGAGCTGCGGTTCTTCCACGGAGAACTGCTGCAAACGGTCCACTCCTTAGAGGAGTCGATAAAGAGCGCCAGAGCTAAGGAGGCGCACAGCAGTCTGCCTACTGACAGCAATTGGCTGCATCGCATAAGCACTAAGCGGCGCATTGCCTCAAAGTTTGCTAGCGAGGTGCTTAGCCAGTTGCAGGGCGGTAGTGCTGCTGTGCAGCGCACCGAATACGACAGGCTTTACAAAGCCGAGCTAGAGGCCTTCTTAGCGTTTGAGTTTGGCGATGAGCTACCTGCTATACAGCAGGAGCTGCTTGAGAAGGCGCAAGGTGCGTATCGGCACTGGATTGAGGAGACGGAACAGATTATGTGGTTTGTGCCGTGAAGCGGCCGCCACTTTCCCCCGATCAGCAGGCGCTGCTGGATCAGGTGGACTTCCGCTTACTGCCGGAGACGCACGCCTATATGACGGTGCGTACCCAAAACGCACTGCGCAGGGCGGGCCTGCTTAGCGCCGAGGACATAATGATGGCCTCGACAGATCGGCTGCTTTTGGTGAAGAACTTTGGGCCGCTTTCGCTTGAGGAGGTGGCCGCCTGGCGCGAGGCGCTCATGCGCGGCAACGCCAGGCTGTTTCAAGACACCCTGGATGCAGTGGTCGAAGCTATGCGGCTGACCCACTCCGTAATTACCGAGACGCAGGCTAAGGCGGCGATGGCGGCGATCTGGAAGCGCATCGCCACGGCGCCCTTCACCTCGACTCACATAAGGCAGATGCTGGTTCCCTAAGCTGCGCCGCCGCGTCAGCGCACTGCTCATCCCACCGCTTACCCTCACTACCGCTTAGCTAGGCCATGGCTGATTTTTCTGTGCAGATTCCGTGGAGGGAGCCTGATGAGGCCACTCCAAAACTTGGTGACGGACTTAGCCGGCCGCGGCCTGAAGAGGTCGTCGAGCGCGTTACCGTTGTTATTCGCCTTCCAGGGGCGAGGCCGATGCGCTGGACCGTAAAAGCCCCTAATCCCGAAGCTGCGCTTCTTTACGCCCGTAACCGCTGGCCCCATGCCAGCGTGAGCCTTTACGCGGCCTAAGCCGCCCCCTTTACCATCTACCGCCTAAACCCGTGATCATCGGCCTCTATTCGCCTGCTGCACAAAGCGGGAAGACTACTGTTGCGCGTTTTTTACAGGAGCGGGGCTACTGCCGCCTCCCGTTTGCGCAGCCCATGCGAGACATGCTTAGCGACATGCTTAGTCACCTTGGCTACAGCGAAGAGCTTATTGCGCACCACCTATACGTGGACAAGGAGGCGGTGCTGCCTGAATTGGGGGTGTCGGCGCGGCATTTGCTGCGCACCTTGGGGACGGAGTGGGGACGGGAGTGCGTGGGCCCGACCGTGTGGCTGGATGTGTGGCTGGCCAAGGCGCGGCGCAAGTCCTTTGTGGTGGTTGATGATGTGCGCTTCAAGAACGAGGCGGACCTAATTCACCTCCTAGGGGGACAAATGTGGCGGATTACGCGGCCAGGGGTCGTGCGAAACACCGAACACGCATCTGAAGGGGGCCTCGACGGGTGGACACACTTCACCTGTGACATAGTGAACGCAGGGACTATTTCCGACCTACTTAATGGCCTCCCTAAGGTTCCATTCGGGCCGCATGGTTCTATTGCCCCAGAAGGAGGGGTGGAGCGTACGGCTTAAGACCGGGAAGGAGATAGTTGAGCTGTCGCTGTCGGCGCTGGAGTTGCGGGATGCGGTTGTAGAAGCTGAGCAGCTTTATGCCGATGCCCGGACCATCGCTTCGGGTACGCCTACGTGCCAGCAGTGCGTCCACTGGGAGTTTGTGAGCGGGGACTGCTCGCTTGAGTTTGTCGAGGGGCGGCGCAGCGGCGGCAAGTACGCCAGGGACTGTGCCGCGTTTTGGATAAGCTAGGCCGTGCCGTTTCGCTGCTGCGCTGCGGCGGAGCGTAGCCAGGCGTAGACGGCCAGGGCGCGGTTGAAGTCCCAGTAGGGCTGCTCCTGCCACCACGCCCAGAGGGGGGAGGCGCCTTTGCGGCCGTTGCAGCAGCGGCAGGCTGGTACGAGATTGGGTTGTACCGTCATGCCGCCGTGCAGGCGGGGTACGACGTGATCGAGGGTGTCGGCGGGCTGGCCGCAATAGGCGCAGCTGTTTTGCCAAGCCTCGAAGATGCCTCGCCTAAAGCGCTGCTTATTCAGCCTCTTCGGGACAAGTAGAGACTCCTGAATCGCATGATCCATCGGACAATAGCGGGAGGACTACGTTCTCTACGTCTATGTCTATTAGGGTCTCGCCGCTAAACAGCTGTTCTTCGATGCGGGAGCAAATGTTGCCGGCCAGGTCTTCGGGGTCCACGTCTCGCTCCACCAAGGCGCGGAAGGTGACATCAACTAGCTGGATCGGCATGGCAGCAGTGCGCCTAAGACCAGCGTAGCTAGGCCGCCTAGCCTAAGGAGGCGGTTACTGTGCTACATCCGTTGTACCTGCCGCTTGTGGCGTAGGTGCGGGAGGGTGGGGCGGCCATTAGCTCGAAGACCATTTGGCCTACGCGCATTCCGTTCCACAGGGGGATCGGGTGAAGGCGCCGGGCGTTCGTAAGTTCCAGGGTCATTGAGGAGCTGTGGAAGCCGGGGTCTGCGAAGCCGGCAAGCAAGTGTTCGAGGCCTTCGCGGGCGCGAGACGACTTCAGCATGAAGCGAGCGCAAACGTCATCGGGGATGTTGAAGATCTCGATGGTATGGGCGAGTACAAACTCGCGGGGGGACAGAAGATAAGGATGCTCGGGAGTGGTGTAGCGAATGCTGTGGGGGCGCATTTCAGGAGTGTCGTGCGTCTCGATCAATAGGTCGGGGCCGAGGCGCACGTCGAGACTTGCCGGATTAAGTAGGTCGGCGTCCCACCCGACAACCATGTCGTATTGTTCACATAAGTGACGTATCTCGGTGTCGGGTAAGATCATAAGTTGGGTGGGGGTAAGCCTAGTGTACCGCGTAGGCGGCGCAACTTAGTCGTGGGGCTTAGGGGTGATGCTGTCCAGTACCTGCTTAGCCATGTCGAAGTAGCGCTGGTCTATGGGGGGCGGGGAAACGGGATCGGCGGCAAGGGCTAGCTCAACCTGCAGATGTCCTATGCGGGCCAGTGAAGTGAGGACCGCGTGCTCTAGGTTGTAGTTCTGGCGGACCAGGGAGACGGCAAAGTTGAGGAGGGCCTGGGGCTCCTTGAGCCCGTTGTCCTGCAGGGACCGCACCTTTAACTCGCATTCCAATTGCCTAGCCAGGGGAAGCTCGGGAACCATGGAAACAGGTACACGCTTGACCGAGCCTAGGCCTAGGTGCCCCTACATGACGGTGAGCACGTTGGACGATGGCAGGCGCCTCTACTGCGTCTACGGTGGCGGCATGGTGTTCTGCCATGAGCAGCAGTGGCAAGCGCAGTGGAAGCTAGAGGCGCTCCGCTGCGCCAATGGGTGCAGTAGGC
>ERZ887849.3311-NODE-3311-length-12245-cov-8.373421_pt1 | contig 12245 bp, 11 predicted proteins | sample MGYA00521267_ERZ887849 | MGnify/ENA primary metagenome ERZ887849 (study PRJEB32303, sample SAMEA104408601) | aquatic metagenome | biome: Brackish water; feature: Pelagic; material: water | place: Baltic Sea | collected 2014-06-06T16:11:00 | depth 2,863 m ... | reverse complement strand
AACCCGGGCGGCTGCGCGTGATTCGTGATGGCGTGCTAATAGCCGAACCCGTGGCGGGCGTGCCGGAGGTGTTCTACAAGGGGCAGGGCGGCTTGCTGGATGGGGTTCCACACCCGGATTTTGCCAGCAACAGCATGCTCTAGCTCTCCTACTCCAAGCCGCAGTCAGGTGACGAATCCACCACCTCCGTCATTCGTGGGCGCTATCAGGACTGCGCTCTGCAAGCAGTGGAAGAGATCTTTGAGGCCACATCCCGCGGTCGCGGTCACTGTGGCAGACCGAGCACGGCCCCCAGGGCGGCGATGAGCTGAACCTGGTGGAGGCCGGCGCCAATTACGGCTGGCCGGTGGTGGGCTGGGAGTTCAGCCTCGATCCATGGGCTCGTTATTGGGCGACCACTCGCCGTGTAATTCGTGGGTGGTCAACGCAGAAAGGGAATTGCCGACCAAGTATCTCCCGGAGAACGTGCACCCTGATGTCCTCAGGACATCGATCATCATCAGCACTGCAGACGCCTTAGGCCGTGGACTACAGCAATGGCGTTTGAGTGGCGGCGGGGCAGCGGCTACTACTGGTGGCACGCAGTGAGTGGCTGCTATAGTCGCGTCGGTTTTGGTGTTTGAAGTACCAATAGAGCCATGAGTGCCACCTAAAGTGTCACCAGAAACCCCGGGGATATAGCTCAGCTGGATAGAGCAACGGCCTTCTAAGACTCTTCGCAGTTGAAGCAAAATCTACCGCCCGATGGCCGCTTCATTCCGCATTTAGAACAATAAATACAATCTCCGTAGGTTGTTTAAGATGCCGCCAAAAAGCGAGAGATCGGACCGAGATCGCACCCAGCTCGCCATTGAGCGGGCTTTTTTTCTGGGCGGAGGAGTCCCTAGACGTCGACGCCTATGTGGTTATAGTTTGTCGCCGCCGTCGGACTCTTTGCACGCATAGACCATAGACCGGTTGGTGCTTGCCATTGGAAAGTCTCCCAAGGGCCCCGACGACTGCATCGTATTTACACAATCGCTTTTATACTCTACTCGATAGCCTGCGGGGCACTGCTCGCTTGCATGGCCATAGCCGTCTAGCCAGCTGTATTTCGCGCCGTTGCAAATCCACACTGTAAAGCCGCTCACCATTGGGTCCTATCACTGGGTCCTGCTGGCTCGCGCAGCCCCTTCCAGCACTCCTCAAGGCCTGACTGCCTGGATCAATTGCCACCGCCAGAAGGAACGCTATCTACTCGGACCCAGTCAACCGTGCGGCTTGCGAAGCCCACCTTGACCTTTACCTGCAGCTTGTCAGCACTAGGCAAAGTGATCTCGGATTCATTGTAAGTGCCGCGCTTCTCGGCGAAGATTTGCCCGCGCCAGACACCTTCTTGCTTGTTATCAGCACGCAGGTCCTTGAGCATCTCCCGGCCGACGCGATCGGGGAATGCGTCGTTGCGCAGGACAACGCCCTTGCCGATCTCTTCATCCAGGGTAATTTCAAGCCATACCGGGCCCTCGGCATGCTTCCAGAAACCAGCAATACCTTCGGCCATAACGACAGGTGCCATAAGTAACGCGACTAATGCCATTGGGATACGAATATTCACTGTGATCTCTCCTTGTAGTAATTAATAGAATGCCTGTGGCCACCCATCATGGCCACAGACCTCTTTGATTTTATTGTCACACTTGAGCAGCGATACTGTCGAGAACAAAGCGGCGTAAATGTGCTGGTGCGACACCTCATTAGTGAAGACGTGGACTTAACTTTAAACCGTATCTCCATGCAGGTATTTGCTGAAGTAAAGGGGAAGTGATAAACCAAACCACTTCAGCATTGCTCGCAAATACAGGCAGACCAATAATAATCAGTCGTTTTTGTCAGGCAGTTGCCACTCACTATCGAGGTACAGCTCCAAGGGGCGGTAATCGGTTTTGTAGGCCATTTTGTTGCAGCTGCGTATCCAGTAGCCTAGGTAAAGAAACTCCAACTCCAACTTTCGCGCCAGTTCTATTTGCCACAGTATGGCGAAGCTCCCCAAGCTACGCTTATCCTCTTCTGGCTCGAAGAAAGTATAAATAGCGGACAAACCGTCCGTCAGCACGTCGACAACGGCAATTCCCAGCAAAGTATCGCCGGCAAAAAAACGATAATACCGGGTGCAGTCCCAAGCATCGTTGAGAAAGGAGTGATACTGCTCTCGATCCGGTGGATACATGTCACCGTCAGCATGGCGCTGCTCAATGTAACGATAGTAGAGGTCGTAGGCAGCCTCATCGCAGATGCTACTGCTGGTTTCTACCCGCACATCCCCATTGCGCCGCCATGTGCGCCGCTGGGTGCGGTTCGGGGTAAATTCGTTTACTGGTATTCGTGCAGGAATACAGGCGTTGCAGCTGCCACAGTGGGGACGATAGATATGTTTGCCACTTCGGCGAAAGCCCATTTGAGACAAGCGACTATAAAGAAGCTGATCCATTTCCTGGCGCGGATCGATAAACAAAGTAGTGGCTTCCTGGTCTTTCAGGTAGCTACAGGTATGAGGGTAGGTGGTATAGACCTTGAGTTCCCGCAGGGATGAGGTCACGGCAGCAGGTCTCCGCAATGAGTCGGCAGGGCCCAAATGCTTGGGTCAACGGTCTGATCTACAGTGTGGGCAAGCTGTGCTTCGAAGTCCAGCCTGCTGATGTTACTTGCCCCCATTGTGTTCATATGAGTGCTTTCGATCTGGCAATCAATGAGCCTGAACTCGGCTTTACGCAGCATAAAAACCAGGGCTACCAGCGCTATGCGAGAGGCGCTCGGCACCCTGGAGAACATGGATTCACCAAAGAACGCACGCCCTTGGGCAACCCCATACAAACCTCCAACGAGATCTCCATGGGCATTAAGCACCTCCACCGAGTGCGCAACACCTCGCCGATGTAGCGCTTGATAAGCCTGCAACATGTCATCGCCAATCCACGTGCCGTCACTGTCACGCCGAGGCCCCGCACAGGCCTCCATGACCGAGCCGAAGCGGCGATTCACACTGAGCTGCAAATTGGCATGGCGCAATGTTTTGCGCAGCGAGCGCGATACATGCAGGTCTTCGAGGAATAGAACTGAGCGCGGGTCAGGTGTCCACCACAGCACGGGCTGCGGCGGCTCATACCACGGGAAAATACCCCGTCGATAGGCGGCAACCAATCGTTCGGGAGCCAAACCACCGCCTGCTGCGAGTAAGCCATTGGGGTAGGAAAGAGCCAACTCTGTAGGCGGGAACTCCTCACCGGGAGCGAGGCGTGTGATCGCCGACACGGCTCTAGCCGAGGTTATCCAGGTATTTCTCTGCATCAAGGGCCGCCATGCAGCCAAAGCCTGCGGAGGTGATGGCCTGCCGGTAGATGTGGTCGCCCACATCGCCGGCGGCAAACACACCCGGTACCGAGGTTGCGGTGGCGTTACCGTTGGTGCCGCTATGGATAACAATGTAGCCGTCGTGCATGTTGAGCTGGCCTTGAAACATATCGGTATTAGGTTTGTGGCCAATGGCGATAAACACGCCGGAAAGATCAATGTCGCTGGTGCTGCCGTCTGCCATCGCTTTCACGCGCATTCCAGTAACACCGCTGTCATCGCCCAACACCTCATCCAATGTGTGGTTCCACAACAGACGCACCTTGCCTTCTTCGACCCGCTTGAATAGGCGATCCTGCAGCACTTTTTCCGCACGTAGAGTGTCGCGGCGGTGCACCAAAACCACCTCAGAGGCTATGTTGGCCAAATACAGAGCTTCTTCTACAGCCGTGTTGCCGCCACCGATAACGGCGACCTTTTGGTTACGGTAGAAAAAGCCGTCACAGGTGGCGCAGGCGCTCACGCCTTTGCCCATAAAAGCCGCCTCGCTGGGCAGGCCAAGGTACTGGGCGGAAGCCCCGGTAGCAATTATGAGTGTGTCGCAGGTATAGCGATGGCTGCCTTCCAACTGGAAAGGGCGGCTTGTCAGGTCTACGCGGTCGATATGGTCGAACACCACGGACGTTTCGAAACGCTCCACGTGGGCCTTCATTTGCTCCATGAGCTCGGGGCCCTGAAGGTCAGCGTGGCCGCCGGGCCAGTTTTCAACCTCAGTGGTTGTGGTCAGCTGCCCACCTTGCTGCATCCCGGTAATCACCACGGGCTTTAAGTTAGCTCGGGCTGCATACACAGCCGCTGTGTACCCAGCAGGGCCAGAACCGAGGATAATCAGAGGGTGATGTTGGACGTCGCTCATGTTGGTGCTTTCCAGGTTGCTGGTGTTAAATGTTCCGAAGTGTCAGGCGCTTCTAGCATATGCTGCCTAGGCACTGGCGGCGGCTTCGTATGGTAATGTAAAGATGGCGCGGCGGCAAAGCCGAGACCGTTTCGAAATAGCCTTTATAACTAATTGAATATAATCATAAATTCAGCGACAATTATCCAATAGTCCAGCGCACAGAGAGCGTATTTTCTGTGCCAGTAAGGGGAAATTCAAGCGTGCCCGATAATTCCGGTCAGTACAGCCTAGTGGGCCCGCGCTTGCGCGAGGGTGCATTCATTGGCGTGAGTGCTGTCTGCCTCTATGTCTTATTGGCGCTAGTAACTTATAGCCCCAAGGATCCTGGCTGGTCCGCAACCGGCTCGGGCGCTCGCATAGCGAATGCGGGAGGCCCAACAGGCGCCTGGGTGGCAGATGTGGCCTTTTCCCTGGTGGGTTATGCCGCTTACTTGTTCCCTTTGTTGTTGGCCTATCGCGCGTTGATCATTTTGCTGCATCGCTACCGACAACAGCGCTTCGACTGGATGATTTTTGGCATTCGTGCGCTTGGCTTGGTGCTGGTGATGATCGCCGGTACCGCGTTGGCCGCCATGAACGATAGTGGTAGCTCGGGATTGCCACAAGGGGCGGGCGGCATTCTGGGCCAGGCAATTGGCGATGGCTTTACGGTAGCGTTCAGCGCTATCGGCAGCCGGCTGATCCTGCTCGCTGTGTTCCTGTTCGGTATGACCATCTTCACAGACCTCAGCTGGCTACGGTTAATGGAGCGCCTGGGGCGCTGGACTCTGCGTGGCGCGCAACGCCTGCAAGCCTGGTGTGTGGCAACGCTAGACCGCCTGCGCGACCGGCGCCAGCGCGAAAAGGCCCTCGAAGCACGCAAAGCGGTCATTGAAGAACACGTAGAACGTGGCAAGCAGCGCAAGCCGCCAAAGATCAAGCCTCTCAAGCCCCGTGCGCAGAAGAGCGAACGCGCCGAAAAAGAAAAACAGCAGCCATTATTCGATGCGCCGGTAACCGGTGAGCTGCCCGCGCTAGGCCTGCTGGATGCTGAAACCAAGGATCCCACCAAGGGCTTCTCGGAAGAGGCCCTGTCGGCAATGTCGCGACTGCTGGAGCTTAAACTGGCGGACTTTGGCATTAGCGCAGAGGTCGTCGCCGTTTATCCGGGGCCGGTTATTACCCGGTTTGAGATTCAGCCTGCGGCGGGAATTAAGGTGTCGCGTATCTCCAACCTGGCCAAGGATCTCGCGCGCTCGCTCGCGGTGATCAGCGTGCGAGTGGTGGAAGTGATTCCCGGCAAGTCGGTGGTGGGCATTGAAATACCCAACGAAGACCGGGAAATCGTCAACTTTCGTGAAGTGCTGTCTTCCAAGGCCTTCGACCAATCCCGCTCGCCGCTCACACTGGCGCTGGGGCACGACATCTCGGGCGAGCCTGTGGTCGCCGACCTCGGCAAAATGCCGCACCTGCTGGTGGCGGGCACCACGGGCTCGGGGAAATCCGTCGGCGTGAACGCCATGCTGCTGAGCCTGCTGTATAAGTCTACACCGGCTGACGTACGGCTGATTATGATCGACCCCAAAATGCTCGAGCTTTCCGTATACGACGGCATCCCGCATTTGCTGACGCCGGTCATTACCGACATGAAGGATGCGGCTAACGGCCTGCGCTGGTGTGTCGCCGAGATGGAGCGCCGCTATAAGTTAATGGCGCACTTAGGGGTGCGCAACCTGGCCGGCTACAACCGCAAGCTGGCGGATGCAGAACGTGATGGTCAGCCGATTTTGGACCCATTCTGGAAACCCGACCCGATTCTGGCCTTAACCGACGAGGAGCAGGAAACACCTGCCCTGGAGCGCTTACCGTCTGTTGTGGTGGTGATCGATGAATTTGCCGACATGATGATGATTGTCGGCAAGAAGGTGGAAGAGCTGATCGCACGTATCGCACAAAAAGCACGCGCCGCCGGCATTCACCTCATTCTGGCAACACAGCGGCCCTCTGTGGATGTGATCACCGGCCTGATCAAAGCCAACATTCCTACCCGCATCGCGTTCCAGGTGTCCTCCAAGATCGACTCGCGAACCATCCTCGACCAAGGCGGTGCCGAGCAGCTGCTGGGCCACGGTGACATGCTGTATTTACCACCGGGGTCGGGGTTACCCACACGGGTACACGGGGCGTTTTGCTCCGATGAGGAAGTGCACCGTGTGGTGGCTGATTGGAAACGCCGCGGCGCGCCGCGCTATATAGAGGGCCTGCTTGACGAAGGGAGCAGCACACCGGTAACAGCAGGGGAACTTCAGGCCAGTAATGGTGACGAAGACCCTGAGAGCGACAATCTGTACGACGAAGCCGTACACTACGTAACACAAAGCCGGCGCGCCTCTATTTCCTCCGTGCAGCGTAAATTGCGTATTGGCTACAACCGGGCGGCACGTCTCATTGAAAGCATGGAACAAGCTGGCGTGGTCACCGAGATGGGCTCCAATGGGCAGCGCGAAGTACTCGCGCCGCCGCCGCCCGAGTGATGCATATCTTTTGACGTTTGTTGCCACAGGAACACCAACGTGCCCAATTCAGTGTATATCCAATGTTATTCACGACTCCTCGCCGCTGCTGCGGCCTTGGCACTCGCTGCTGCGTTCCCGATGGCACTGCGCGCAGAGCCGGTGGATGACTTGCTACTCGCGCTGCAGCCTGTAGAGCGGCTGCAAGGCGAGTTTCGCCAACAGCAGGTCGCCACAGACGGTACCGTTACAGCAGAATCCGAAGGGCGGTTCCGGTTGCTGCGCCCGGGTTATTTTGCCTGGGAGATTCGCGCGCCCGACAGCCAGCTGATTGTGGCCAACCGCGACTACCTCTGGCACCACGACCGCGACCTGGAAACGGTGACACGCCGCCCCATTGCGGGCAGCGAAGCCATGACGCCGCTGCAGGTGCTTGGGGGTGATGGCGCAGCGCTAAGGCGCGACTACACGGTCAGCCGCGATGCCGAGCAGCGCTTTGTGCTGACGCCAAAGGGCGAGGGTGCGGGTTTTCAAGAGCTGGCACTGATGCTACAGGGTGCGGCCATTCTCGGTATGGAGGTTCGCGACAACCTGAATCAACGCGTGGTCATTGAATTCAGTGCGCTGGATACCATTAGCCCGCTGACCGCGCTGGACTTTGACTTCACGCCGCCGCCGAACGCAGACCTGTTCTACCAGGCGCAATAACGCTTGGCCGAAGACCTGTTCAGCAACACGGTGGAGCACGGCTATCAACCGCTCGCGGCACGGCTGCGCCCGGCGACGCTGGAAACCTTTGCCGGCCAAACGCATTTGCTGGGCCCGGGCAAGCCGCTGCGTCAAGCCATTGAGCGCAGGCAACTGCATTCCATGATCTTCTGGGGCCCCCCCGGGGTGGGCAAAACGACCTTGGCACGCATCGTGGCAGGCGCAGCCAACGCACATTTTCTGCAGCTCTCCGCCGTACTCGCCGGTGTTCGCGAAATCCGGGAGGCCATCAGCCAGGCACGGCAACACAAAGCCAACGGCCGCGATACGATCTTGTTCGTAGACGAGGTGCACCGCTTCAACAAAAGCCAGCAAGACGCTTTTTTACCGCATGTTGAAGACGGTACGATCATCTTTATCGGCGCCACCACCGAAAACCCTTCGTTCGAGTTGAATAACGCGCTGTTATCGCGAGCACGTGTATACAAGCTACGCTCCCTTGAACCTGATGATCTACAGCGGGTGTTGGTGCGTGGCGTTGAAAGGCTAGTGCCTGCGGTAACGGTGAGTGAGCAATGCCTGGCGCAAATTGCGCTACAGGCTGACGGAGATGCGCGCCGTGCGCTCAACCTGCTGGAACTAGCCGCCGACCTGGCCACAGACGATGGGGCAAGCCGCACCATCACCTCTGAGACTCTGGAAGAGGTTCTGCAAGCGTCTCTGCGACGCTTCGACAAAGGGGGTGACCTGTTTTACGACCAGATCAGTGCACTGCATAAGGCGGTGCGTGGGTCTGCCCCCGATGCGGCGCTCTACTGGCTCTGCCGTATGCTCGATGGCGGCTGTGACGCACTGTATCTGGCACGCAGAGTTCTGCGGATGGCCAGTGAGGACATAGGCAATGCCGATCCACGTGCGCTCACTTTATGCCTCGATGCCTGGCAGGTACAAGAACGCCTGGGCAGCCCGGAGGGTGAACTGGCTTTGGCGCAGGCGGTGGTGTATCTGGCCTGCGCACCGAAAAGCAATGCGGTATACAGCGCCTACAAATCGGCCCTTGCCGATGTGCAAGGGCAGGGCAGCGATGAGGTACCCCCACACCTGCGCAACGCACCAACCGCCCTGATGAAGACGGAGGGCCATGGCGAGGATTATCGCTATGCACATGACGAAGAGGGTGCCTATGCGGCCGGCGAAAACTACTTCCCTGAAACCCTGCAAGGCAGGCAGTATTATTTTCCTGTACCGCGTGGGTTGGAACATAAGATCGCCGAAAAGCTAGAGCACCTGCGCCAGCGTGACGAACACAGCCCAAGGCAACGCTATCCCCGCAAATAGAGCACTGCTCGAAGCGATCGCCGGCGCTCACGCTGCCCCATACAGCAAAAAAATCAGTACAATACGCGCCGGCATTAGCAGTTTACAGGGTGTAACATGAAGTACCTGGTGTTCGTCGCGTTGGGAGGAGCTGCGGGTTCTGTGTCCCGCTATCTGCTGGCGCAGTGGACTCAGGCACAGTGGCAGGGAGGCTTTCCGTTAGCCACACTGATGGTCAACCTGTTCGGCTCCTGCGCGATCGGCGTGGTATTTGTGCTGCTTGAGCGGCAGGCTATTCACCCCGATTGGCGCGGCCTGCTGATGGTGGGCTTTCTCGGTGCGTTTACCACATTTTCGACCTTCTCCCTCGAGGCCTTCGCGCTGTGGGAGTCGGGGCAGGTAGCCGCCGCACTGGGCTATGTACTGGCCAGTGTCACCCTGTGCATCGTGGGCGCAGGTGCTGCAATTACTCTCACCCGGGCGCTGCTGTAGGCCTCGGATACAACGAACAACAGGAAACACACCATGTTGGATATCAAGGCCGTGCGGCAGGACCCGCAAGCCATAGCGGAGCAGCTATCGCGCCGCGGTTTCACCTTCGACGCGGCGACCTTTACAGCTCTGGATGCTGAGCGTAAACAAGCCGATATGGACAGTCAGGCGCTGCTCGCGGAACGCAAACGGGCCTCCAAAACGATTGGCCAGCTGGTCAGTCAGGGCGTCAGCGTTGATGAGGCGAAAGCGCAGGTCAATGTGGTGTTAGAGAAAATTGCCTCGCAGCTGGATGACCTCACGGAGCAGGCAAAAGCCGTGCAGGCCAAGCTGGACGATTTTCTGCTGGGGCTACCCAACCTGCTGGCCGCTGATGTACCCGATGGCAAACGCGAAGAGGACAACGTAGAAGTTGACCGTTGGGGAACACCGCGAACCTTTGAATTTATAGTACGCGACCACGTTGAACTGGGCGAGCATTTGCAGCAGCTGGATATGGAAACTGCGGGTAAAATTACCGGATCTCGTTTCAGCGTGATGTACGGTCCTCTGGCTCGGCTGCACCGAGCCTTGGCGCAGTTCATGCTCAATTTGCATACCGTTGAGCATGGCTACCGTGAAATCTACGTCCCGTACATCGTGAATCGTGAGTCGCTGCTCGGTACCGGGCAATTGCCTAAATTCGAAGAGGACTTGTTCAAACTGCAAGGTGAGCAGGAGTACTACCTTATTCCCACGGCCGAAGTGCCAGTGACCAACGTCGCCCGCGATCGCATCTTTGAAGAGGCTGAACTTGGCGAGCATGGCATTCGTTTTGCCTGCCATACTCCGTGCTTTCGCAGCGAGGCGGGAAGCTATGGGCGCGATACCCGTGGCATGATTCGCCAGCATCAGTTTGAAAAAGTTGAGCTGGTACAGCTGGTGCGTCCTGATCAGTCGGCTGCCGCTCTGGAGGCACTCACCGGCCATGCCGAGCGCGTGTTGCAGCTACTGGAATTGCCCTACCGTAAAATGGCGTTGTGCGCCGGTGATACCGGCTTTTCGGCGCAGCGCACTTACGACCTGGAAGTGTGGCTACCGGCTCAGGATACGTACCGGGAAATATCCTCCTGCAGCAGTTTTGGCGACTTTCAGGCGCGGCGCATGCAGGCCCGCTGGCGCAACCCGGCCACGGGCAAACCGGAGCTGCTGCACACGCTGAACGGGTCGGGCCTTGCAGTGGGGCGTACACTGGTCGCAATTTTAGAAAATTACCAGCAGGAGGATGGTGGTGTGTGCGTTCCCGCAGTACTGCAGCCCTATATGGGCGGTTTGACGCAACTCTGACTCCTCAACACTACACCAGTACGCATCACCTCTGGAGGCTGCCACCATCGAAACTCTGCCACTCTTTCTAAAACTGCGGCATGCACCAGTGGTGCTGGTGGGCGGTGGCCAGATAGCAACGCGTAAAGCCCGGCTGCTGACCTCAGCAGGAGCCAATATCACCATCGTTGCGCCGGAGATCACCGACGAACTGGCGGCACTGCTTGGGCTGGAGGGCAATGGAGACCCGCCAACCCCACACCGTTGGTTAGCCGAGCCCTATAGCGGCACAGATCAGCTCGCGGGGGCCCGTCTGGTGGTGGTTGCCACACCCAACCGCACCCTCAATGCGGTCATTTCTGCCGATGCAACTGTGGCGGGCATTTTAGTAAATGTGGTGGATTCTCCGGAACTCTGCAGTTTTATTTTTCCAGCGATTGTTGACCGCTCGCCGCTGGTGATCGCCATCGGCAGCAACGGTGCCAGCCCGGTATTGGCACGGCAGCTGCGCCGCCGCATCGAAGCCATGGTACCCGCTGCCTATGGCCAGTTGGCGGCATTTGCCCGGGAATTACGCAGCACAGTGGCGCGTGCCTTGCCCGATGTAGAGCATCGCCGCCGCTTCTGGGAACAAATTATTGATGGCCCTGTCGCAAGCCAGGTGCTGAACGGCCGCACGGAACAGGCCCGAACACAGCTGACGGCGCTACTGGCGCTGCAGCAGCGCAATCCCAAGAGTCTCAACCAGGGTGAGGTATACCTTATCGGTGCAGGCCCGGGGGACCCGGACTTGATGACGTTCAAGGCCCTGCGCCTGCTGCAGTCCGCCGACGTCGTGCTCTATGACCGCTTGGTGAACCCGGAGATCACGAACCTGGCGCGGCGTGATGCAGAGCGCATTTACGTGGGTAAGCAACGCTCTGAGCACAGCGTCCCGCAACCACAAATCAACCAACGCTTGCTGGAACTGGCTCGCCAGGGCAGGCGCGTCGCGCGGCTCAAGGGAGGAGACCCGTTTATCTTTGGCCGCGGCGGCGAAGAAATTGAGCTGCTGGCCCGCCACCAAATTCCCTTTCAGGTTGTGCCTGGTATCACCGCGGCGAGCGGCGCGGCCAGCTATGCAGGCATTCCGCTCACACACCGCGAGCATGCGCAGTCCGTACGGTTTGTTGCGGGCTACTTGAAGGACAACCGTCTCGAGCATCGCTGGGAAGAGTTTCTATCGCCCAATGAAACGCTGGTGTTTTACATGGGCCTGGCGGGGCTTGAAGAGATTTGTCGGCAATTAGTGAAGCGTGGGCGGGATGCAGCAACACCGGTCGCGGTGATAGAGCGAGCCACCTTACCAGAGCAACGTGTCCTGATCGGTACCCTGGAAAGTATCGGCGGCATTGTCGCGGCTTCGCGCCCATCTGCGCATACCCTGATTATCATCGGCTCTGTGGTTGAGCTGCAGTCACAGTTGGGCTGGTTTGGGGACAGTGCCGGAGCCAACTTCCAAAACAGTGCCCGCATTGACAAAAATATGCTGTAGCAGCTCCACGATAGGCTGCTTGTTGTTCTCGCAGGCCTGAGAGAAAGGCAGCGTCATGCGGAGACTCACAATGGTGACTGATCGTAGCGGGGGAACCCCGGCAGATGGTCGG
>ERZ887849.3310-NODE-3310-length-12245-cov-8.916653_pt1 | contig 12245 bp, 11 predicted proteins | sample MGYA00521267_ERZ887849 | MGnify/ENA primary metagenome ERZ887849 (study PRJEB32303, sample SAMEA104408601) | aquatic metagenome | biome: Brackish water; feature: Pelagic; material: water | place: Baltic Sea | collected 2014-06-06T16:11:00 | depth 2,863 m ... | reverse complement strand
CGTTTGTCGCCACGGTTCGCACTGGGCTGAGGGCGCTGTCGCCCGTGACGCTCATGTCCGCACGGCGCAGGCACAAATACGCGGCACGGCTGGCGGGGATATGGGCCGCGCTCCTGCGCGGATAGAGGACGCGCATGGCACTGGCCGAGATTTCCCTTCCCCTCGCCGTAAGAAAAAGCCAAGTTTAGCGCCGGGGCACGATCCAAAAGACCGTGCCTTCTGCCGGTCCAGCCAGCTTGGGCCCGACTGCCGCCCGTTTGACAAACGAAACCTGACTGAAAGAACCGCGTTCATGGGACCCCTGTCAAAAACAAACCAAGCGGCATTGCCCAGATCATCCTTGCTGGCGCTGATGACGATTGTGCTGATGGCCCTCGCGTCCTGCGGCTTTGAACCGGTCTATGGCGAGAACTCGGCAGCCGAAGGGACCCTGAGCAAAGCGAGCTTGAGGGACCCCACGACACAGCCGGAGTTTATCTTCGTCAAAGCGTTTGAGCAGAGGGTTCCGCGGCCTCAAAACCCGCAATACGGAATCAATTACCAAATCAGCATCGGCTACCAGGGGTTGGACGTGATCGACGCCTCGCGGGTTCAGGTCGTGGGCCGGATCGTGGCCGATTTCGTCAATCTGGAGACCGATACGGTAGAGTTCGTGAGCACCGTGGACGCGTTTACAAGCTACACAAGCGGCGGCAGTTTTCCCGAAACGCAGCGACGAGACGCCGAAACGCGTTTGATCAAGATATTGGCCGACCGGCTTCTCACGCGGTTGATAGTGCAAACAAGGGAACTTGAATAGGTTGGGGCCGCGCTTCACCTCTGAACCACGCATCGCACTTGGAACATGACCCACAAAGATTTCATCGCGGCCCTGCCCGAAAATGTTCTGGCGGAGCTGAACCGGACCGAGAATGCCGCCGGGCTGTGGCATCTTGCAAGGCATGTGGCACTGATCTTGGGGTTGGCAGTGTGGATCGCGCTAGGCTGGCCGCTCTGGCAGTTCGCTTTAGTGGCCCAAGGGGTTGCGATCTGTTTTCTCTTTACGCTGCAGCATGAATGCACACACAAGACGCCTTTTGCCTCGCCGGCCCTGAACGAATGGACAGGTCGCATTATTGGGGTTTTGATCCTGCAACCGTTTGAGTGGTTCCGGTATCTGCATCTGGCCCATCACCGCCATACCAACATTCCCGGCAAGGACCCTGAACTGACGGCGGGTGGCAAGCCGGAGACGATATGGCAGTATATTCGCCATGTCTCGGGTCTGCCCCTTTGGGTCGCGATGGCCCGGATCACTTGGGATAATGCGCGCGGTCGGATTCAGGGTGATTTCACACCCGAACGGGCAAAACCGCGCCTGATGCGCGAGGCGCATGCGATGCTCGGGCTCTACGCGCTCGTGGTGCTCAGCCTTCTCGCCTCGCCGCTCCTTTTCTGGATATGGCTGCTGCCCGTGCTCTTGGGGCAGCCGTTCCTCAGGCTCTATCTTCTGGCCGAGCATGGGCGTTGCCCCTTTGTGGCCGATATGTTCCTAAACACGCTCACCACCTACACCAACCACGTCGTCCGGTTTCTTGCGTGGAACATGCCCTATCACACCGAGCATCATACCCTGCCGATGGTGCCATTTCACAAGCTTCCCGCGCTGAACGCCGCCATGCAGGGCCATCACAAGGTGACGGCTCCGGGCTATGGCGCGTTCAACGCGGAGTATCTACGCAGCCTCGCGGCAGATCAATTGCCCGCGCGCAGCGATGGCTCGCAGTGACGCGGCGCAGGCCCCATACCAAGATGGTGCGGATTCAGGATCAATATCCATTGGGGGGCATATCCGGGTGCCTTGGCGCGTGAATAGGCGCAGCCATCAGGCGTGGTAAACCACTGGCTTTGATCCGTGGAGGGGGGCGGCGTGGGCGCGCTGCGCACGGCGTTGACAAGGGCCTGCGCGGATGTGGTCGTCAGGGCCAAGGCGAGGGTGCAAGCGGCGAATGTGGCGGTCAGTTTCATGTCAAAACTCCTGTTGCGGGACATCTCTGTGGCCGCAACCTCACTGCGCGGCGGGGCGCATAGGCGGCGGAATTCTGGCGAAAATCTGGAGTTTGCCGCAGATTTGAGCCAAGCTTTCCACACCCCAAGCCGCTTGCAATCGTCCCGACAGACCGCTAGCAGATCGGCTACGCCGAGCCGCTTGAGGGAGCTTTCGCCATGGATGATCTGCGCGACAAATACATTGATCTGATTGCCAATGCAGCCGATGAGGCCGCGCTGGAAGATCTGCGCGTTCAGGCCATAGGCAAGAAGGGCGAGATCAGTCTGCAAATGCGCGAGCTGGGCCGGATGACCCCCGAAGAGCGGCAGGTCGCAGGGCCCAAGCTCAACGCGCTGAAGGACGAGATCGCGAGCGCCCTGGCCGCCAAGAAAGAGGCGCTTGGCGACGCGGCTCTGGACGAACGGCTGCGTCACGAATGGCTTGACGTGACGCTGCCCACACGGCCCCGGCGCGAAGGCACGATCCACCCCATTTCCCAAGTGACCGAGGAGGTCACGGCCATCTTTGCCGACATGGGCTTCAAGGTCGCCGAAGGACCGCAGATCGAAAGCGATTGGTTCAATTTCGACGCGCTCAACATCCCCGGCCACCACCCCGCCCGCGCCGAGATGGACACGTTCTACACCCACCGCAGCGAGGGCGATGACCGCCCGCCTCATGTGCTGCGCACGCATACGTCGCCCGTGCAGATCCGCGCGATGCAAGACCAGGGCGCGCCGATCCGGATCATCGCACCAGGCCGCGTCTACCGCGCCGATTACGACATGACCCACACGCCCATGTTCCACCAGGTCGAGGGGTTGGCCATCGACAAGGACATTTCCATGGCCAACCTCAAATGGGTGCTGGAAGAGTTCGTGAAGGCCTTCTTCGAGGTAGATGATGTGGAGCTGCGCTTCCGCGCCTCGCACTTTCCGTTCACCGAGCCGTCGGCCGAGGTCGATATCCGCTGCTCCTGGGAGGGTGGCACGCTCAAGGTTGGCCAAGGTGACGACTGGCTCGAAGTGCTCGGCTCCGGCATGGTCCACCCCAAGGTCCTGGAGGCCGGCAACATAGACCCCAACGCATGGCAGGGCTTCGCCTTCGGCCTCGGGATCGACCGGATCGCGATGCTGAAATACGGCATTCCCGACCTGCGGGCGTTTTTCGATTCCGACCTGCGCTGGCTGCGCCATTACGGGTTCTCGGCTCTAGACGTGCCTACTCTGAGGGGTGGGCTGAGCAGCTAGCGTCGAGGGGCCACCGCCCCATCGACTCATGCACCCATCCGCTATAGCGTATCGCTCAGAACAGGAGCACCCCAATGGCCCTCATTCAGATCGCCTATGCGTCGCGCCCCTTTGGCTTTGACGCTTCTATCCTGTCCAGCATCCTGCTCGATGCCCGCCGGCTGAACGCGCGCGATGACATCACCGGAGCGCTCATCGCCCGCCATGATCTTTTCCTTCAGATGCTCGAAGGCCCCGAGGCCATGGTCGAGGCCTGTTACCAGCGCATCTGCCGCGATGACCGCCATCTGGAAATCACCCCTCTCCTTCGCCGAAGCATTGATACGCGCCTCTTCCCCCGCTGGGCCATGCGCGACGATCCTGCGGAAAGCTGGATTTGGTCGATGGATGAGGTGAAGTCCGGCGCCGTCACCCGCGCCACCGAGCAAGACGTCTCAGACATTTTCGAACGCCTCGCGGCGATGAACACGACAGGCTAACCCCGCCCAGCTCTCTTGACTCCGCCCCCGTTCCACAAGAGCATCCCGTAAAACGGAGGCTTCCCCAATGACTGACCAGACAACCGCCAATTTCGCCCAACGTGTGCGCCGCGAGGGTGGTGGAAGCGCCACGCTGAACGATTGGGGCGCCAACTCCGATTACGGCACGCTGCGCTCGGTCATGCTGGGCCCCATCGAGAATTACAAATGGCTGCAAACCAGCTCGGTCTCGAAAAAGACCCTGCGCCGGGGCGTGCCGTTTGACATGGCCACCGCCAAACGCCAGCACGCCGAAATGGTCAGCGCTTACGAGAGCGCGGGCGTCACCGTCCACACCCTCACCCCGGACCCCGAGTTGCCCTATCAGGTCTACGCCCGCGACAGCTCGGTCATGACGCCCTACGGCGCAATCATCACGCATATGGCCCAGTGGTGGCGGCGCGGCGAGAATTACCGCGCGATCGAGAGCTACGCAAAGCTGGGCATCCCGATCTACGATTACGTCACCGCAGGCACATTCGAGGGCGGCGATTTCAACGTGATCGAGCCAGGATGCGTCCTCATCGGCTGGGAGGGCGACGAAGGCCGCACCCAAGAGCAAGGCGCGCGGCAGGTCGCGCGCTGGATGGAGGCGGAAGGCTGGGAAGTGAAGCTCGCCGATATCGACCCGTTCTACGTCCATATCGACCTGATGGTCGTCATGCTCGCGCCCAAACTGGCCGCCGTCTGCCTTGATTGCACCGACCCGGACATTGTTGATTGGCTCCGCGCCAAGGGGATCGAGATCGTCGACGTGCCCTTCCGCGAGACCATTGCCCTTGGCTGCAACGTGGTGGCGCTCGGCGATGACCGGGTGCTGCTCCCCGAAGGTTCCAAAACCCTCAAGGAAAAGCTGAAGGCCCGCGGCTTCACCATCTATGATCCGGATCTTTCGATGATCACCCAAGGCGGCGGCGGCGTGCATTGCATGTGCCAAAGCCTCATCCGAGATCCGGTCTGACGCCCGCCCTTCTTCTTAGACAAAATACTCAAAATCCAAGGGCGGCGCTCCACGCTCCGCCCTTTCCCCTGCGCGCCATATCCGCTAGACGCAGAGCCAACCCCTTATCACTTGCGGATGACACGAGATGAAATTCACGATTTCCTGGCTCAAGGAGCATCTGGACACCACAGCAAGCGTGGCCGAGATCGCCGATACGCTGACCGATCTGGGGCTGGAGGTCGAAGATATCTCCGACCCCGCCGCGCGGCTCGGCGCGTTCACCATCGCCAAGGTCACCTCAGCCGAACAGCACCCGGACGCCGACCGCCTGCGCGTCTGCCAAGTGCAGACCGATGAGGGCCCGCTTCAAATCATCTGCGGCGCGCCCAATGCGCGCGCGGGGATCACCGTGGTGGTGGCCAAGCCCGGCACCTATGTCCCCGGCATCGACACCACAATCGGGGTCGGCAAAATCCGCGGCGTTGAGAGCTACGGCATGATGTGTTCCGAACGCGAGATGGAACTCTCGGACGAGCATGACGGCATTATCGAGCTTCCCTCCGGCGAGGTGGGCGAGCCCTATACCGATTGGCTGGCCGCGAACGATCCCGCCAAAGTCGATCCGGTGATCGAGATCGCCATCACCCCCAACCGCCCCGACGCGCTCGGCGTCCGCGGCATCGCGCGCGATCTGGCCGCGCGGGGTTTGGGCACACTGCGCGCCGCGCCCGAGGCGCATATCGACGCGGACGCGACCTGCCCCGTCAAAGTCACGATCGACGCGGACACCACCGAGAACGGCTGCCATGTCTTTGCAGGCCGCCTCATCAAGGGTGTCAAAAACGGACCGAGCCCCGCATGGCTGCAAGAGCGTCTGCGCGCCATCGGCTTGCGCCCGATCTCGACCCTCGTGGATATCACCAATTTCTTCACCTATGACCGCAATCGCCCTCTGCATGTCTTTGACGCGGGCAAAGTCACTGGCGATCTAAGGGTCCACCGCGCGGCAGGTGGCGAGGTGATGACGGGCCTCGACGAGAAGGAATATACCTTCGCGCCAGGCATGGTCGTCATTTCCGATGATGCCGGCGTACAAAGCGTCGGTGGCATCATGGGCGGGCTCGCCACAGGCTGCACCGATGAAACCACGGATGTGTTTCTTGAGGCCGCTGTCTGGGAGACTGTCCAGATCGCCACCACGGGCCGCGCGCTCAAGATCAACTCCGACGCGCGCTACCGCAACGAGCGTGGGATTGATCCGGAGTTCAACATGGCGGCGCTTGATCTCGCCACGCAGATGATCATGGATCTCTGCGGTGGCACGCCGACAAAATCCGTGGTGGCGGGCAAAGTACCCGACGTCAGCCGCGCCTATCGCCTCGTGCCCGCCCGTGTGCAATCTCTCGTCGGAATGGACATCCCCGAGGCTCAGCAGCGCCAGACGCTCACCGCCCTCGGCTTTCGCATCGAGGGCGACATGGCCCATGTGCCAAGCTGGCGCCCAGACGTTTTGGGCGAGGCCGATCTTGTGGAGGAGGTCGCGCGCATCGCGTCGCTGACCAAGCTCAAAGGCCGCCCCCTGCCCCGCACGCAAGCTGGCGTCCCGCGCCCAATCCTGTCGCCCCTGCAAAAGCGCGAACAGATCGCTCGCCGCACCGGGGCAGCACTTGGTTATAACGAATGCGTCACCTACAGCTTCATCGACCACGCCTCCGCCACGCTCTTTGGCGGCGGGGGTGATGCGACGATGCTGGCCAACCCGATCAGCTCCGAGATGAGCCATATGCGCCCCGCCCTTCTGCCGGGCCTCTTGCAAGCAGCGGCGCGCAATCAGGCGCGCGGGCAGATGGATCTGGCCCTCTTCGAGGTCGGCCACGCCTTTCAGGGCGGCGAGCCGGGTGAGCAGCATTTGCAGGTCGCGGGCCTCCTCATTGGCCGCACCGGGCCCAAGGATGTGCACGCCGCCGCCCGCGCAGTGGATGTGTTCGACGCCAAGGCCGATGCAGAGGCGATCCTCGCGGCCATCGGCGCGCCTGCCAAGGTGCAAATCCTGCGCGATGGGCCCGCGTGGTGGCACCCCGGTCGCCATGGCGTAATCTGCCTCGGCCCCAAGAAGGTACTCGGCATCTTCGGCGAGGTGCATCCAAAGGTGCTGGCCGCGATGGACGTTAAAGGCCCCGCCGTGGCTTTCACCCTCTGGCCTGAGGAAATTCCTCTGCCGCGCAATGCGAACCCAAATCGCGGCGCGCTTACCTTGCGCGATCTGCAAGCGGTGGAGAGGGACTTTGCCTTCGTGGTGGATGCGGGTGTCGAGGCCCTGACGCTCGTGAATGCCGCCTCAGGTGCCGATAAGACGCTGATCGAGGACGTGCGCGTCTTTGACGAATTCATCGGCGGCAGCCTTGGTGAGGGCAAGAAATCCATTGCCGTGACCGTGCGCCTGCAACCCATCGACGCCACGCTGAAGGAAGCCGATATCGAGGCCGTTTCCGCGAAAATCGTAGAAAAAGTCACCAAAGCCACCGGCGGCGCGCTGCGCGGCTGAGCCACAGAGATCCACCGAGGAAAAACCACATGTTGAATGTCTATCTATCCGGCGAAATCCACACTGACTGGCGCGATGAGATTGCGCGCGGGGCCGAAGATTTGCCCATCGCGTTTTCCGCGCCTGTTACCGATCACGCGGCATCGGATGATTGCGGTGTGGCCATCCTCGGGGCTGAGCAGAACAAGTTCTGGCACGACCGCAAAGGCGCCATGCTCAACGCCATCCGCACCCGCAAGGGGATCGAGGAGGCGGACGTGGTCATCGTGCGGTTCGGCGACAAATACAAGCAGTGGAACGCGGCTTTTGACGCAGGCTACGCCTCGGCCATGGGCAAGTCGCTGATTATCCTGCAACCGCCCGAGCATGACCACGCGCTGAAGGAAGTGAACGCCGCAGCCCTCGCCGTGGCCCGCACGCCCGAGGAAGTCGTGCAGATGCTGCGCTACGTCTTGGACGGCACGCTGCCCGGCTGATCCGCGCGGCCAAAGCCGCCAAGGATCACGCCCCCATCACAAGCGCGCCCCCGGCCCATGTGATCGCCCCCGGCAATTCGGCCAGAAGCAGCCATGCCAGCAGTGCCGCAATCAAAGGCGAAGCCCCGTAAATCAGCGCCACATGCGCCACGGATGTCAGCTTGAACGCGCTCAGAAACGCCGCCGTAGCCACAGCGCCAATGCAGGCGATCATGAACCCGCTCCGCCCCATCCCATGGACCTCCACGCGCCAACGCCCACGCAGGGCGATCATTGCGAAGACCAGGATTGCGCTAAACACACCGCGCCAGAAAATCACCTGCCACGCGCTGGCCTCAACCCCTTTGGTGAAAAGCCCCGCCGACGAAAACAAAAGCGCCGCGCCGAGCATCAAGGCGATGCCAGCAATGCGGGCGGTCAGTGGGGCTCGGGCCATAGGGCGCTCCTCTATTGAAGTAGGGGCATGGCGCACCTCTCCTGACACCTATCTGTCAGTAGCCTTTCGGTATAGCCTGCACAGCGAAGCAAAGGCCGCCCCACGCACCGCACCGACCGCCTCTTTGAAGTGATCAACTTCATGCGCCGCGCGCGCGGGCCAGTGACGGCGCGCAGCCTTGTCGCGCGGATGGAGCTGTCGGAGCGAACCATCTATCGCTATATCGCAGCAGAGCCAATATCAAAGAGCACTCGATGCCCACCCACCGTAGGTGATGAGGTCTGAAAACCCCCACTCCGCCTGCCAGCGCATATCGGTGGCAAGGTTCTTGCATAAAAGCCAGATCTGCATCGCGCATCTCCTTGTTGCGCAGCAAGGCGCATCGCCCCTCATCGGCCAACACGGACCGAAATCCGCATACCTTCCAGCGCGGCATTAACGCGCCAGCCACACCGTCACCCGGACGCCCAAAGCAAAAAAGTCCGCCAACCCCTTGGGCACAGTGCTTGCAGCGCTCCACTGCCCTCCCTATATACGCCTCGAAGCGTCGTGGACCGGGGCAACCACCCCACGCCCGGCGTTAAATCCATCGGCGCCCTGATGCCGCAATCGGGTTAGGGCTTCGCTAAATCGCCTGAAGAGAAAGGGATAACACCATGTCCAAAGTCATTGGTATCGACCTCGGAACCACCAACAGCTGTATCGCCATCATGGATGGTGGCGCGGCCCGCGTGATTGAAAACTCGGAAGGTGCGCGCACAACGCCCTCCATCGTGGCCTTCACCGAGAATGAGCGCCTCGTCGGTCAGCCCGCCAAACGGCAGGCCGTGACCAACCCCGAAAACACAGTCTTCGGCGTCAAGCGCCTGATTGGCCGCCGCGCGGATGATGCGGATTTGGCCAAAGACAAAAAGAACATGCCGTTCAACGTCATCGATGGCGGCAATGGTGACGCATGGGTCGAGGCGCGCGGCGAGAAATATTCGCCCAGCCAGATCTCCGCGTTTATCCTCGGCAAGATGAAAGAAACCGCTGAGAGCTATCTCGGCGAAGAGGTGACACAGGCCGTCATCACCGTCCCCGCCTATTTCAACGATGCGCAACGTCAGGCGACCAAGGACGCGGGCAAGATCGCGGGCCTTGAGGTTCTGCGCATCATCAACGAGCCTACGGCGGCTGCCCTCGCCTACGGCCTAGACAAGCAAGAGACCCACACGATCGCCGTCTATGACCTTGGCGGCGGCACGTTCGACGTGACCATCCTCGAGATCGACGATGGCCTCTTTGAAGTGAAATCCACCAATGGCGACACGTTCCTGGGTGGTGAAGATTTCGACATGCGCATCGTCACCTATCTGGCGGACGAGTTCAAAAAAGAGCATGGCGTTGACCTGACCAAGGACAAGATGGCGCTGCAACGTCTCAAGGAAGCGGCGGAAAAGGCCAAGATCGAGCTGTCGTCGTCGAGCCAGACAGAGATCAACCAGCCGTTCATCTCCATGGGCGCTGATGGTTCGCCCCTGCACATGGTCATGAAACTGACCCGTGCGAAGCTTGAAAGCCTCGTGGCAGACCTGATCAAGGCGTCGATCAAGCCCTGCCAGGCCGCGCTCAAGGATGCTGGCATGTCGGCCAGCGAAATTGACGAGGTCGTTCTTGTCGGCGGTATGACCCGCATGCCCCGTGTAATCGAGGAAGTGACAAAGTTCTTCGGCAAGGAGCCCCACAAGGGCGTGAACCCCGATGAGGTTGTCGCCATGGGCGCGGCCATTCAGGCGGGCGTTCTGCAAGGCGACGTGAAGGATGTGGTTCTTCTCGACGTGACACCCCTCAGCCTCGGGATCGAGACGCTCGGCGGGGTCTTTACCCGCCTCATCGACCGCAACACGACCATCCCGACGAACAAGAGCCAGGTCTTCTCGACCGCCGAGGACAATCAGAACGCAGTCACGATTCGCGTCTTCCAGGGCGAGCGGGAAATGGCGGCGGACAACAAGATGCTGGGTCAGTTCAACCTCGAAAGCATCCCACCCGCCCCACGCGGCATGCCGCAGATCGAGGTGACCTTCGACATCGACGCCAACGGCATCGTCTCGGTTCAGGCCAAGGACAAGGGCACGAACAAAGAGCAAAAGATCACCATTCAGGCATCGGGTGGTCTGTCGGACGAAGATATCGAGAAGATGGTCCGCGACGCCGAGGAGAATGCCGAGGCGGATAAAGAGCGCCGCGAGCTGGTTGAAGCCAAAAACCAAGCCGAAAGCCTGATCGACTCGACCGAAAAATCGATGGAAGAGCACGCCGATAAAGTGGACCCGACCACAATTGAAGCGATCGAGCTTGCGATTGTCGCACTGAAGGATGAGCTGGAGACGGACAACACGTCCAAGATCAAATCCGGCATTCAGAACGTGACCGAGGCGGCAATGAAGCTCGGCGAAGCCATCTACAAGGCCAGCGCCGAAGAAGCCGATGACTCGCCGAAAGCAGCCGATGAGGCCGGAGGACCGGGCGACGATGATATCGTCGATGCCGACTTCGAAGACCTCGACGACAGCAAGCGCGGCTAAGCGCCTCAACGAACCCTGAGGGGGGCCGGGCTCAACGCCCGGCCCCTTCCGGTTCAAGCAAAGGAGCTCTCGCATGGCAAAACGCGATTATTACGAGGTGCTGGGCATTGCCCGCGGCGCCTCGGCTGACGAGATAAAGAAAGCCTATCGCCAGAAGGCAAAGGCGCTGCACCCTGACAGCAACAAAGACAACCCCAACGCCGAGACCCAGTTCAAGGAAGCCGGGGAGGCGTATGAGGTCCTGAAGGACGCCGACAAAAAGGCGGCCTATGACCGCTTTGGGCACGCCGCTTTTGAGGGTGGCATGGGTGGTGGCGGTCCGCGCCCCGGGCAAGGCGGACAGGGCGATTTCGCCAGCGCGTTCTCGGACGTGTTCGATGACCTGTTTGGGGATTTCATGGGCGCGCGCGGTGGCGGCGGACGGGGACGCGCCGCGCGCGGCTCGGACCTGCGCTACAACATGCGCGTCACGCTAGAAGAAGCCTTCACCGGCCTGCAAAAGACAATCAACGTGCCCACATCGGTTAGCTGCACTTCGTGTGAGGGATCCGGCGCCGAGGGCGGCGCAGAGCCATCGACCTGCCCCACCTGTTCGGGCATGGGCAAGGTGCGTGCGCAGCAAGGGTTCTTCACGGTCGAGCGGACCTGCCCCACATGTTCCGGCATGGGTCAGATCATCCAGAACCCGTGTAATTCCTGCGGTGGCCAAGGCCTCGTGCAAAAGGACCGCGCGCTCAGCGTGAACATCCCCGCAGGCGTCGAGACAGGCACCCGTATCCGCCTCTCGGGCGAGGGAGAGGCAGGCATGCGGGGGGGACCTCCGGGCGATCTCTACATCTTCATCGAGGTCAGCAAACACGCCCTTTTCGAGCGCGAAGAGACCAACCTTTTCTGCACTGTTCCCGTCTCCGTGACGGCGGCAGCCCTTGGCGGTGATATCGAAGTCCCCACAATCGACGGCGGCCGCAGCCGGGTGAAAATCCCCGCAGGCAGCCAATCGGGCCGCCAGATGCGCCTGCGTGCCAAGGGCATGCCCGCCCTGCGCGGCGGCGGCGCGGGCGATATGTTCATCGAACTTGCGCTAGAAACCCCGGTGAACCTCACATCCAAGCAAAAAGAGCTTCTGCGCGAGTTCGAGGCGCTGTCCGAGGATAACAACCCGGAAAGCAAAAGCTTCTTCTCGTCCGTGAAGACCTTCTGGGATTCGATGAAGGGCTGATGCTTCAGGAAAGGCTCCGCTCAGGCGGGGCCTTTTCGCGGTGGAGGTGGGGGCGGGCAGAGGGCCGGAAAGGTCCGCTTCGACCCTTTTTGACTTATGCTGCACTAAAACGAATGTCCGTTTGAGGGTCGATGAATTTTGGCTGTAAGTCCGATCTCACAGCACTCTCGTCTATCGATCGCAATTCTGGGAACTCGGCATGCTCTAGTGTTCGCCGCCTGACAGAAGATTCCCAACGGCGACACGCTGTGCGATATTC
>ERZ887849.3308-NODE-3308-length-12252-cov-54.070099_pt1 | contig 12252 bp, 10 predicted proteins | sample MGYA00521267_ERZ887849 | MGnify/ENA primary metagenome ERZ887849 (study PRJEB32303, sample SAMEA104408601) | aquatic metagenome | biome: Brackish water; feature: Pelagic; material: water | place: Baltic Sea | collected 2014-06-06T16:11:00 | depth 2,863 m ... | reverse complement strand
ACATTTTCAGCATGCGTGGGCTTATTTTTTGGTATTTGGCCTGCAAGGAAAGCTGCTCGGTTAGAGCCTGCAGTGGCCTTAAGGTACGAGTAATTCATGCGAGTTTTGCAACTACTGCCTGAGCTAAAATTAGGTGGGGTTGAGAGAGGTACTGTTGATCTATCGGAATACCTAGTGAGCATGGGGCATGAATCAGCAGTAGTTTCTGCCGGAGGGGGGCTGGTCCAAAAACTATCAGATCATGGCGCGACCCATTTCTCTCTTCCCATTGCTAAGAAAAACTTTCAGGCCTTGACTCAAATTAGCAGCCTAAGAAAGATTTATGACGAATATCAACCTGATATTATTCATGTTCGCTCTCGATTTCCTGCCTGGATTAATTACCTTGCTTTAAAGCAGATCCCATTAAGAAGAAGGCCGATAGTTATTTCAACTTTCCATGGCTTATATAGCAAGCCGTTTTACAGCAAGTCTATGTCTTATGCTAATGAGGTCATTGCAATTTCAAGCACAGTGCAGGACTATGTTTTAAAGAATTACAAGGTTGCGAAAGAGCACCTTCATTTGATTTACAGAGGTTGTGATACAGAAGAATTTAATTATTCTCCTGTGCCAGAGAAATGGAAGCAATCTTGGTATCAAGAATTTCCACAAACACAGGATAAAATTTTATTAACTCTCCCGGGAAGAATTACTGGTTGGAAGGGCATCGAAGTATTTTTACAATTAATGACCTTGCTTGATGATCATAATTACCATGGATTGATTCCCGGGCCCGTAAACCCCAATAAGCAAAAGTATTTTCAATCACTGCTAAAGCTAGTTTCCAATAAAAATCTTGATTCTATGGTTACCTTTTGCGGATCAAGGCCAGATATTGCAAATATTTACAAAATTTCAGACGTTGTCTTAAACCTATCATCTAAGCCGGAACCATTTGGCAGAACGATTATCGAAGCTGCTGCATGTGGGACTCACGTCATGGGGTGGGATAGAGGAGGAGTTCAAGAATCAATTGGAATGATTAATCCACTGGGCTTGGTTAAATTTGGAGATATAGATGCTCTTGCAATAACAATTCCTCAATTACTTCAAGCGACCCCACCCTCATCTCTTCCGCCTATTTTTACCAAGGATGTACTTACCAAAAGTACGGTTCAGGTTTATGAGGATGCTCTACTTAAGAGATAAATAAATTTTATTGGTATGATTGGCCGCACTGGATAAAGAGAAATTTTCAAGCATTGAAATTTTTAATGCCTTGACATCCAATTGAGGTAATAAGGGTATCATCTCCTCTAAAAGTAACCTCAAGCTATTTTGATCCCCTGGCTCTGCTAAACATTCTATCGGGATGATCTCAGGGATGATGCCAACCTTGGTTCCTATGACTGGTATTTCATGGTTAATAGCCTCTAGAACGACTCTAGGGCCGCCTTCTCTAAGACTGGATACAATCAAACCGCTAGCATTTTTATATATCTCCTCAATTGATGAATAAGAGTAGCCTGTCAGAATGCTCACTCTATCTGATAACTTTAATGATTTGATTAATGCTTTAAGAGACAGCTCCTCCTGCCCACTACCTATAATGTTTAGCTCCTCATTAATATTTACCCAGCTCTTAATGAGTAAATCAAAGCCTTTAACTTTCTCTAGTCTCCCCACAGCAATCACAGGGCCTGTTCTGGATGATGGCTGGCCTAGATGACTTGGATTAAACCAATTGGGTATAAATACTGCATTAGGAATGTCATTCAGCAGTGTTCTATTAACCCCAATAATTGCATCCGCATGCTTTACAGAAGATTGATGAGTCTTATGGCCATGGATGGTTATCACCAACTTTGCTTGGGTTAGGCGACCAATCCACCTGCCGATACTACTCGCTTTGGCTCCATGACAGTGCAGGATATTAATCTTATTTTTAGTTAAGTACCAGGCAAGTTTGATGATGCTCACGGGCGATCGTCTTGAGCCGATTTTCATCGCATGAGTTGAGACGTCAACAAACGAAGTACCCAAGGCTTTATCACATAGGATGATATGATCAATCTCCTGGCGCGTTGCTTGGGCTAGCTCAAATACATGTTGCTCTATTCCAGCAAAAATTTTACTTGTAATGAGATGAGCTACTTTCATCTTCTTTCGTTGAGTAATTTGAGAACCGCATATGCAGTTTTTTTAACTTCAGCCAAGGGCTCAGCATGGACAGATGGGTGTTGAATTTTATGGACTTTCAATCCCTCCGCTAGCGTACTGACAGAAATGGTTCCTACTTGCTCGGAGTTCACTAGGGAGGTCATAACTTTTCTAATTTTTTTAGAAGTAAATATTTTAAAACGCCTGAAGCCTTCAATTTGCATGAGGTAAGTTTTCCCTCTTGATGACAATGCTTCAAATACTAGGTTTGAGCTATCAGGGGTAACAAATTTTATCTCTGAAGAGTGCAACGCATCTTGAAAAGACGAAGCCACAGTGGTCCTTGAATCAATAAAACTAAAGTTTGCGAAAGCATTAGACATACTTAAAATTTTTTTGTTTAGGTTTTCAGGGGTTCGTCTCGAATTATAAATCTGGAAATGATGTTCAGGATGGGTTGTAAGAATATATTTAATTTGTTTTTCAACAAGATCATCATCAAATAAATAATGCTTGCTTGATCCCCCAATTGCGATCATGGCTTTATTTTTTATTGACTCGACTGAAGAGGTTAGTGCGAGAGAGCCCTTAAAGGTATGAATATTCCGAGCTTTTATTCGGCCTGGATAATCATGTTCTGGCGCGCAAATAAGATCGAAAGCATTCGAATTAAAGGATGGCTTTAAAATTGCTACAGATATTATTGATTTCGATTGCTTGAATAATTTTTGTGTTTTTAATATGCATGGGTAAGTTGAGTGCCCAGCTCCGATTAGCAATGTTAATTTGTCCTCGCTCTCCTCTATATGCTCAGGAGTAGAATAAGGTTGAAGCCAATTAAGAATTTTTCTATCTTGGCAAGAAATTTTAGTGATTGAGAAATCAATCTCTTTTGCCATCTCGCCTAACAACGCTTGCACCTGGTTCAAGTGCCCAATTTTTGAATCCTGAAACCAGTAAATTTGCATAGCAATTAATTATATTTCATCCTGAATATAATATCTTGGTGGCTCGTATGAAAAAGCGGGTAAAAAATAAGTCGAACAGGCAATTTCTTGCCTGTTCTAGTTGGCTTTAGGGAAATTTTTTAGAGGAAAAATTAACCAACATGTTACTTGGACCTTCTAGCAATAGATAAGTTCCATATCTACGAACTTTTAACTGCTGGGTATTGATTTTTTAATTTAGTTTCTTATAATTAACCTGAGCGTTACATAAATGACACAATTGTCACTCAGGAGACACAGTATGATAAACCTAAAAACATTAACAATTTTTGTAGCCTTTGCATTATCAGCAAATATCTTTGCTGATGAAAATATTTTTTATGCAAAAGCTAAAGCTCTTATAGAAGCGCCAGCTTCGGAGCTAATCGTTATATACAATAAAAATAAGGTTGCAGACATCTGTCCGAAAGGGTCAGTTGGTTGCTTTACCTCTGCGGAGGGAGGCAAAATTTATATGCTGGAGAACATTTCCGAGATTCATCATGATGTGGTGTTGTTTGGCCTTTATGCTGATTATGTTCAATACAATGATTCTAGGATTATCGATTCAAATTTTACCTGCGATTCCAAGGTCAAATTTCTAGAAAGTAAAGGAAATATTTCTTTAGCTAATCTTTATAACAATCAATGCATGAAGCATTATCAAAATTTAAAATTAGCTTCCAGGTAAAATATTTCCATACAAAAAAAGGCGCTTCAAGCGCCTTTTTTATTTATACAACATTCATCCATATCATTAAATATATGATGCCTCCAAACCCCAAACCAAACCCTAATGGCAGTTGTTTTGTTACTGGATTCTTGCCTATCAAATAGAGAGATATAGTGAGGCTAGAACCTAGCAAAAGTATTGGCCCAATTGCTGAGGCTCCAAAGATAGAGCCAATCCCTGAGAGCAATAAGAAATCTCCACTTCCAATTCCCTCTTGCGATTTGAGCATTCTATAAAACAGATTGATAGAGAAGAGCAAACCATAACCAAAGATTAATCCTAGGACTGAATCAATTGGAGCTGTAAAAAATTGAAAGCCCAGATTGGCAATGCAGCCTATTGCAATGAGCAAAAAGCTTAATGGTTGAGATAGTAATAAAGTTTTTAAATCCATCATTGCTTGAACGTAAAGGATTGACATGATCAAACATATCAGCCAAGTGATGGGATTATAGAATCCATATAGGTTTACCAATAAGACGATCAATAGGGCGGCAAGGATTTCATTGGCTAAATAAAGATTATCAATTTTTTCCCCGCACTTAGAGCACCTTCCTTTGTTGGATAAGTACCCAATAAAAGGCACTAAATCGGTAACATGCAATGGAATCTTACAATTTGGACAAAAAGATCTAGGGGATAATATGTTGACTGAAATACTTGGATTTGGAAGTCTATAAATTAACATAGACACAAAGCTACCAATACAACCGCCTAAGCTGACATACAGTAGATGAGAGAGAAAAATCTCCATGAGGGGGCAGCTATTTCTTTTTGGTTAAATACAAGCACAGCCCCAAAAATAAAATTGTGGGCGCAGCATATAGAGAAATGACCATGAGTTTATCTAACATTAATTAAAGCCCCTTTGCTTTTGAATCTGGTCTTCTGGTATCACCAAAACCATAGAATAAATTATTTTTTATTTCAAGGCTCTCCAGGGAAGTGCCTGGACCAGAAATATAGACTTCTTGATCAAGAGATCTAATTGTTTCAACGTGAATCTCATCAAAGCCTTTTTCTAGCATTAACACATCTGGCTTCCATTGGTGGTGAATTCTAGGAACAACTGTCGCATCAGATATTTCCATTTTGAAATCTAATGTATTTAATAGGAATTGAAGAACAGCCGTAATGATCCTGGATCCACCAGGAGAACCAGTAGCAATAATTGGTTGATTGTCTTGAAACACAAGGGTTGGCGTCATGGAGCTAAGAGGGCGCTTAAAGGGTTCAATTTTATTTGCCTCCCCTCCGACTAAACCAAATTGATTAGGCACCCCCGGTGAAGATACAAAATCATCCATTTCATTGTTCATAAGGATGCCAGTCCCATCAATGACTACCCCAGAACCAAAGCCAGAATTAAGGGTATAAGTATTAGAGACTACATTCCCATGTTTATCTGCAATCGAAAAATGGGTAGTATCTAGACTTTCATGTGGGAGAGCATCGCCAGGAAGAATTGCCTCAGATGGAGAGATCTTGTTAAGCACAATTCTCTGATGAATCTTATCTGCATAGGTTTTGCTAATTAACTCATTGACCGGCACATCAAAAAAATCTGGATCTCCTAAATATTTTGATCTGTCTGCATATGCATATTTCATAACCTCAGTTAATAGAGCGGTATATGTTGGAGAGTTATGCCCAAGCGCGGCTAGATCGTAGTGCTCTAAAATATTAAGCATTTGAATGATGTGAATGCCTCCAGATGAGGGCGGGGGCATGGTTACGATTTGATATTCTCGGTAGTCAGCCTGAATTGGTTCTCTCCAAACAGGTCTATAATTCCGAAGATCTGTTTTGGTTATCAGGCCATTATTACTTTTCATATAACCAGCGATTAATTCAGCGATTTCTCCTTCGTAAAATCCTGCCGCTCCTTTATGAGCAATAATCTCTAAAGTGTTCGCTAAGTCTACCTGCACAAGATTTGAGTGCATGGCCACAGGATATTCCGCATAGAAAATCTTTTTAAAATTCTGAAACTGGCCAAGTTTCTTGTATCTACTATTCAGGGCGTCCGCCATAAATGGCGAAATTTGAAAGCCATTTCTAGCAAGGTCTACCGCTGGTTTTATCAGCTCTTTCCATGGCAAGCTTCCAAATTTTTTGTGGACCTCCCACATACCATAAACTGTTCCCGGCACTCCAATCGCCAAAGCGCCTTGAGTGGATCGTTTTTTATCAACCGAACCATCCTTGTTGAGATACATATCTTTTGTAGCTCCTGCGGGTGCAATTTCACGATAATCGATACTGTAGTTCTTATTTGTATCTCCATCATGCATCAACATGAATCCGCCTCCACCAATATTTCCAGCTCTGGGCAGCACCACTGCAAGCGCAAAGGCTACCGCAATTGATGCATCATAAGCATTTCCACCTTTTTGGAGAATTGAGTGCCCAACATCAGTGGCAAGATAGTGCTGTGTAACAACCATCCCGTCTTTTCCAACATTAGGGTGAACAATTGCTTGAGAGTTAAAAATTTGAGATTCAATTGAGCAGGATAGAATTAACAGAGAAGATAGAAAAAATTTCATTTTAAGTAAGCAGGCCTCCATCCACCCTTAGGTCTATGCCATTAATATGAATTGCATCATCAGAAGCTAAGAAAGCGATTGTGCTCGCAATATCATCTGGAGAACGATTTACGCCATCCACAGGCATAATTTTTTTTAACAGCCTGGTATCTATATCAGCTGGAAGATTTGGGTTTGCTGTCATGGGCGTATCAATGGAAGCAGGGCAGACGCAGTTTACGTTTAAACCTTTAGTTCCATACTCCACAGCTAAAGTTTTAGAGAAAGCACTGATACCTCCTTTCGATGCACTATAGGCTGCCGTCCAGGCGTGGGAGCCCAAGGCTGCTGTAGACGAAACATTAACAATATAACCTTTTGATTCTAGAAGCATAGGCAATCCAAAATTACACATAAAAAAAGTTCCCGTTAAATTCACCCCTAGAATTTTATTCCAGTCATCTATCTTTACCTCATGGGAGTTATCAAATCTTAAAATGCCAGCTACATTAATTAAGGCATCCAACTTTTTATAATTCTCTTTGATGCTCTCAAAGCATGATTTTATTTGGGCCAAGTCTGAGATATCTAGAGTCATAGCTGAAGATCTATCATTTGATAGCATGGCTTTAGTTTCTTGGAGATGGCCCTCATTGATATCTGCAATAATCAAAGTTGCACCTTCTTGATCGAGCCTTATCGCAGTTGATCTTCCAATACCTGATCCAGCCCCCGTCACAAGAGCTATTTTATTTTTAAATCTTTTCACTTAGAGGATCCTATAAAGATTAGAGTTTAATATAGTTTTGTTTGATCAGTTTAACTTTTGGGCTGCAAATAATTTTGCCCACTTATAATTTGCTTTTCCATTAGGGGCTCTCTCGACAATCTCAGAAAAAAGAATAATTTTTGGGAGCTTGTAGCCTGCCAATCTTTCTCGTACATTAGCTAGTATCTCTGACTCATCAATAATTTTATTACCTACGGTTGAGACGATAGCCACAATTTTTTGCCCAAAACGCTCATCTGGCACTCCGACAACCAAGCAGTCGAAGATTAAGGGATCTTTTTTTAGAGCCTCCTCAACTTCCTCAGGATATATTTTCTCACCCGCAGAGTTAATGCAATTACTGCCTCTACCTAGAAGGATAATACTTCCATCAGACTCAATCTTTGCGTAATCTCCAGGAAAGCTGTATCGCGTGCCTTTGTATTCTCTAAATGTTTCGGCAGATTTTTTAGCATCCTTGTAATAGCCAATTGGAATCATCGCCATGTCACCGCTAATGCCAAGCAAGCCAGTGTCATCAGAGCCTGGTTCAACAAGCTCTCCATTATCTTTTAAGACAATCATGCCAGGGTTTAGTTTAAAGGTTGCTGTCTCTGCCATACTGTCCCTGGTGCTAACAGAGGCGCCCATGCCACCTTCTGTAGACCCCATGGTATCCATTAACCTCATGTCATGATGCTTTAAGAGACCTGCTTTTACTTCAGCGCTCCACATGACACCACTTGATGTAATTTGCTTGAGTGAGCTGAGGTCATAAGGCTGATTATTTTCCTTAGCAATTTCCAATGCATTTAACATAGGCCTTGCAAATGCATCACCCACTATCACTATGTTGGTTACATTGACCCGCGAACATTCTTGCCAGATTTTATCTGGATCAAATCCTAATCCTGGAATGGTGGCAACTGCTCCTCCAAGGTTGTGAGGAACGAAGCAACCTAACCACATTCCAGTCCCATGCATGAGGGGGCAGCCAACTAGACTGACTGGTAATTCTTTTTTTGCATGAAGATCTGATATGTATTCATTAATCTTGCTTAGATCCGCTGGCAATTCATAACCCATGCCTCGAAGAGTTTTAAACATTCCCTGGATGAATTCAGCCTGGTTGTACATAACACCTTTTGGCATTCCCGTGGTACCTCCGGTATAAAGCATGTATATAATATCTTCAGGTCTTTTCCATCGACTCATTTCATTGCATGTTTGGATTAGCGATGAGTAGAGCACACAGCCATCTACTAGAGATTCTGAACCGTCCTCTACCTCAATCCATATTTTGATACCAGGCAAAGAGTTTTTAATTTTATTTATTTGATCCCCATAGCACGCTTGATAGAAGAGGGCTTCACAATCTGAATTATCCAATAAATATAATAACTCTTCTGATTTGTACCGATAGTTCACATTGATGGGAATTCCACCTATTTTGAATATGGAATATTGTGCTTCCAGGTACTCATTTGAATTATGTAAGTACAACCCTGCTTTTGAGTATGTTTTGAGACCAGCTTGACTTAAACCAGTCGCTAATTTTGATGATACGACATCATACTCAGACCATGTTTTTTTCTGATCTCCACAAATAATAGCGGTTTCATTGGGTATGAGATCAGCAATATTCTCCCAGAGGCTGGCAAAATTTAATTCCATGTACTTACTCCTTCTTTGAGGCGAGATGTTGCCCAACTCGTCTACCTGAAAAAATGCAGTCAGCAATTGAAAGTCCAGAAACATAGATATTTGAACACACTCCTACAGCCGTCCTTCCAGCGGCATAAAGACCATGAATTTCATTGCCTGCTATGTTTAGCACCTCACCTGTTTCCTCGTTTACCTTTAGACCACCAAGCGTTAATGTGGTTAAAGGTGCCAGCTTAGAGGTAATAGAAATATCCATAATATAAAAAGGGCCTTTGAGCTCTTTGACGTCTTCTGCGGCCTTGCCAAACTGACATGGCACTGCATCTTTAGCAGAGTCGTTATATTGCTCTAGGGAAGCACGAAGACTATCAGATGGGAGGTTATAAACTTTGGCTATCTCTTCGATAGTGGTTTTTTTTCTAGCATTGAAGTACATCAACATTCTGGCCATGTCTCTTTGAAAGGGAAGCGCAGTGCTGGCTTGCATTTTCGCTTCAGCAAAAAGAGAGGCATCAACAATAAGGTAAGCGGTTCCATCATTGTTCTCGCACATAGCATCGCCTAACGTTGCTCCATACACCATCTCATTACAGAATCTCAATCCCTCTTTGTTAACAACCATCCCTTGAGCAAAAGCTAGAGGGGGATTAAGAAATCTCCAGGCTGTCACTCTATCCATATGATCTGTTTTGCCGCCGACACTTTGACCAAGTCTAATACCAGAACCCTGATCATTAGATGTTCCTAATGGCATGCCTGAAAAATATTTAGGCGCATATTCTTTGACCATAGGCCTATTAAAAATAAAACCACCTGTTGCAAGGCAGACACCTTTTTTTGCTTGTATGTATTTGACTTGCCGATAATTTCTTTCAAGCTTTTGCGCTCGCTTGATAAATAAATTTCCAAAAAATTGAAGGAAGTTTGCTCCAGGATAAGAGGGCGGCAGAAGCATTTGATAAAGATCCCCTTTAGCCATTAATTTTTTGTGCTTATCTGCAATATCGCCAGAAGGCAGCATTAATACCTTAAGCCCTACAACTCTTCCATCCGGTGTCACCACAAGTGACCTGGCTTCGGTTTGAGTGTAAAGCCTCAGACCTTTCCTTAATGCTGATTTTTTCATTGGGTAGAAAATAGTTCCGCCAACACCTATTGGTCTAAAGGGCCCTTCTTCCCACCCCCTATGGCCCCGCGCAGCCGGTTTAGCATTCTTCATATAACTTGGAACCAGGGAGTTATCCGAGTGGTAAAGGAAGTACCCTGCTCCAGGGTAGCTAGTTTTTGTTTTGTAATAGGATGGATCAAACTTAACGCCATTATCAATAAGCCATTGCGTATTTTCTGCCGAGGTATCACAGAATTTTTTTAATGTTGATGCTTTAATAATATCCCCAGTTTCCTGGATCAGGTAATTAAACATATTTTCTGGAGAATCCTCTATTCCAGCTGCTTTTTGTATTGGAGTGCCACCACCAGCATAAAAAACACCTCCGCTCTTAGCTGTTGCTCCACCGCCAGAGGTTTTATCAATACCAATAACTGAAAATCCTTGGTCCAATGCTTCATTTGCAACTGCTATACCTGCGCCACCAATGCCAGCAATCACCATATCAGCGTGATCGTCCCATTGAAATAAATTAGGGTCATTGATAATTTGAGGTGCTTCAACACTTGAGAGCCACAAATCATCAGATGGTGTTAGCTCAGTTTCCAGCATTTAAGTCCGCAGTTTTTCCACCATCAACAACCAAGCTTGCACCTGTGATAAAAGATGAGTCTGAGCTTAAGAGAAAAGAAATAGGTTTTGCTAATTCAATTGGCTCAGCAATTCTTTTGAGTGGAATAGAATTTATTGTTGCTTTCATCATAGCCTCATCTGGGATCGCTCTTTCTGTAGCGGGGGTCAGAACAGCACCAGGTATCAGACAATTAACTCTGACATAGGGCGCTGCCTCTATAGCTGCAGCTCTAGAAAAATTAATTAAACCCGCTTTTGCAGCTCCGTAGGCTGACATATAGGCAACGCCTTTGAGGCCAACCACTGAAGCAATATTTACGATAGAACCTTTTTTGGCCTCTATCATCCATGGCAAGACTGTTTTTGTGGTTAAAAAGACAGCGTCTAAGTTAGCTTTAAAATTAGTTTTCCAGGCCGAAAGACTTAGGTCTACAATTTTGCCTGTATGAATCGATGGCGCGTTGTTGACCAGGCCATCGATCTTACCGCAAAGCTTATAGACTTCATTCAATGAATCCAGAATTGCCAACTCGTCAGTGACATCTACGTTATGAGCAATCACGTTTGGGGAGATTAACTTAAGTTCAGATTCAGCTTGCTTGAGGTTGTCGGTATTTCTGCCGGTAATGACGACCGTGGCTCCCTGCTCAAGACAAAGTTTAGCAGTAGCAAAACCTATTCCAGCACTTGCACCGGTAATGTATATAACCTCATCTTTAAATATTGCACTCACACTAGCCCCCAGGTAAGTTGTTTAGATTTTCAAAGAAAACCCTATAGAAGTATACCAATAGTCCTGCATTGATTTGATATGGTATGGATCTGATTTATAACCTACGGCTAGACTAAATCCAATGTTCTTATAAGAGGATTGGTAGCTCGCTGAAGAATTAATTTCTCTTCCGCTAGGGTTAAGGCTAAAGCCAAAAGAGTTAAACAAAACATTCTTCTCTTTATCCCTGTACACAGGAACCCTTAGATTCATCCTTCCCGATTCAGTTCTCAAGGGCTGATCCACAGAAACTACTATCTCATCATTGGTAGTAAAAATTGATGATTTTAAGAAACCCAAGCCAAACGCTGATGATTGGATGTTGGAGCTTGAGCGAATCATCCCCGTATCACTTAGAGTGCTTGGAGTATTGCCTAGATAAAAGGAGCTAAAAAACTTTCCCCCCATCCAGTCAAGAGAATTTGAAAGCCCTAAAAAGCTAGTCATTTTGCCATTGCTGGAATTAAAGGCGCCTGAGCCACTTAAACCTAGATTTGCATCATTCTCTTTCAGCAAACCAATTTGTATTGAGGGCAGTGAATTTTTTGGCTGTATTTCAAACATAGCAACTGTGCTAGTGTCACTTTCAGCAAAAAGCTCATTGGCTTGAAACTTACTTCTACCAGATGATACAAGAACAGCAAGATCAAATTGATTATTACCTGCGATGAGAGATCCAAAGGAGGTTCCAGAGGCACTAAAATTTAACCAGGGGTTGGTAAATTTTGATCTTAATGGCTTCTTATATCTTAGGTCTTCATCCTTAAATATTCCCAAGGCCCAGCTTCCATTAATTCCATGACTGATAAAGCTATTTTTCTCACCATTAAAGTATGTAAAAAATTGATTGCGGTCCTGATAAGCATCCAGGACATGAACAGGCATGATTAATTCATGTGAATCTTGTTGATTATTG
>ERZ887849.3306-NODE-3306-length-12265-cov-10.126372_pt1 | contig 12265 bp, 11 predicted proteins | sample MGYA00521267_ERZ887849 | MGnify/ENA primary metagenome ERZ887849 (study PRJEB32303, sample SAMEA104408601) | aquatic metagenome | biome: Brackish water; feature: Pelagic; material: water | place: Baltic Sea | collected 2014-06-06T16:11:00 | depth 2,863 m ... | reverse complement strand
TTTCACAACCACGATTCAGAGTTGCCGTTAAGAACGGCGACTAAGCCCCAACGGGACGATAGGCATTAGCCACGGACGCAAGTCCGTGGTAAACGTCCCACACCAGCCTGAGTCCTGAAAGGACGCAAAGGCAAAGGGGACGGGACGCAAAGGGGACGCGGGGGACGGGACGCAAAGGGGGACGGGACTCAATTTGGCTTTTGAGCTGCGTCCCCTTTCGAACGCGAACCTCCCCTTTCGAACCTGCGTCCCCTTTCGAACGCGCCCCCGTATTCAGGTGCATGGCTTGCTGGTGTGTTTCAGCCTGCCATGTTTTAAGATGCTGTCAGTTGTTCACTGGTCATCGCCAGCATGCTGGAACGCTCTTTTAAGTACGTTGCCAGTGCTTTGCGCCAGTTGTTAATTGTCAGCCCGGTTGCGGCTTCAAAGCGTGTCGAATCCAGCAGACTGAAACCAGGGCGTCTGGCGGCGGCAGAATAGTTGCTGGCTGAGATCGGCTCAACGGTGACGTCCATATTCATTTGCTGAAAGATCTCACACGCGAAATCGTACCACGTGGTGCTGCCTTCGTTTGTGAAGTGGTAGAGTCCGAAATCTCGAGTATCCGTCAACGCCGAAATCGCTTCTGCCAGTTCAGCGGAAGACGTGGGAGTACAGAACTGATCGTTGACGATCTTTAGTTCATTCAGTTCCGATCCCAGACGAATCATGGTTTCCACAAAGTTGCCTTTGCCAGCGCCCGCCCGAGCTGCATGACCGTAAACGCCGCACGTGCGGATCACAAAATGGCGACTGCAAAGGCTCTGCACAAATTGCTCGCCCGCCAGCTTGCTGACCCCATAGGCGGAAAGTGGCGCTGGTGGTTCCGTTTCTGAATACGGCATCAATCTGGAATCGTCGCGACCAAACACATAGTCGGTGCTGACGTGTACCAGTATTGCATTGATGGCTTCGCATTCCAATGCAAGATTGCGTGGCCCCAAAGCATTAACCTGGTAGGCAACTTCCGGTTCCTGTTCCGCCAGGTCGACTTTGTTGTAGGCCGCAGCGTTGATGACGCGTTGGGGGCGCAGTTCGTGCAGCATTCTGCGTATGGATTCACGATCGCAGATGTCGACGTCGCTGTGGGTAAGGCCCACCACATCGCCGCAAAGAAATTGCATCAGGTCTGTACCAAGTTGACCATTTGCGCCTGTAATTGCTGTTTTCATGTCCTGGCGTCTTGATAGGAAGTTCTGAAAAGGTGAGACGCTTGCCCTTTGAAAAACTTTTTCTTTGTCGCCGGCAAACCTGGAAATTGCGACCGCGTTCAAACGCTTACGCCGCGTTGAATTTACGAGTGTTCCTGAAGCAACAATGCTTCAAGCTTAGCTGCTTCTGTTTCTGCAAGGTGCTGCTGGCGAACTCGATCGTGTCCCGCTTTCGCCATGTTGTTCAGTTCTGCCAGCGGCGTGTTGAGAGCTTCCTTCATCGCGGCAGCAATGTCTTCAACGCAGCCAGCGGTAATCATCCAGCCGTTCTCTTTGTGTTTCAGCAGTTCCGGAATTCCGGTAATACACGTGCTGATAACTGTGCGGCCTAAAGCCATCGCTTCCATAATGGCCACTGGCAGGCCTTCCGCAAAGCTGGGCAATACCATTGCACGCGATTCCAGAAGATGACGGCGAACATCTGCTTCGCCGATCCAGCCGGTAATCTGCACGTTGTTGGTAATGCCAAGTTCGCTGATTCTTTGTTCAATGATGTCGCGTATATCGCCATCACCAGCCAGAACAAGTTTGACGTCGACGCCTTGCGCTACCAGTTGAGCGACAGCTTCGACAAGCAACAGTTGGCCTTTTTGTGGAGTCAGGCGACCGATGCACACGAACTGATTTGTGTCCACCGTTTGAGGTTGATATTGCGACAGAAAGTCATCGTTGATTGTGCAGCGGATGACGTGCAGCTTGTGCCAGTGATTCAGTGGTACCCAGCGTCGTAGTTGTGCCGCGCCATAGTGACTGATTGCCGCTGCAAATGTGCAGCCTTCGACTTTCGGCCCAAGAGCATAACCTACGGGAGCATCGAATTCTCCCGGACCGTGAATCGCCATACTGTAAGACGGGCCACCCAGACACTTGACCAGCAAGGCCACGTCCGCGGCGTTCTTGCCAAAGTGGACGTGTACGTGTTCCACGTTTTGTTGTTGCAGTTTCAGGAATAGCTTGCACGCTTCAACAAGATAGGCGACGTGCGGAATCAAGCCTCGATTGCTGCATTGCCACAAGGCCAATGTCTTTCGGGCGGCTCTGGCAAAATTGCGAGGCCGTGTGAACAGCACCTTCAGAAACGAACCTAAAAGCTCTCGCCTGGATTCACCCAGCAGGTTGATCGTTTTAGCAGCTTCCTGAACATCCGCCGGATCAACCACCGCATCACACCGCCGCACTGACACTCGCACGATATCGTGGCCGCGACTTTCCAACGCCTTCAGTTCACGACGAACAAAAGTATGGCTGGCTTTTGGATATTCCGTAGTGAGATAGGCCAGCTTCATTTTTCGAACGGCCTGTGGAGGCTGCGGCGATTCTTCCGGCGATGATTTCGGCCGCCAATCGTTTGCAATCTCGTGCAGCAGTTGATCGGCTGACACGGCGGAAGGTTGGTCGGCAAGTGTTGTAACGGACATCAGTCTTGTTTCCTGTTTTAGTCTGCGACTTCGTTAAACGACAGCTTTTGAAGCTTACAAAACGGTCGTGTGGCGACAGAAAGTGTTCTTTTATTTGTATTCAATAAGTGCCGATTTTCGGCGGAATATTCGATTACAGGCGAATTGCAGCATTCCTGAAAACTGAGGCAGCTTCCCCAGCACTGTAAGTTTGGCATAGAGAGCAGCATTGGCGATTGTTTCGCCGGAATCGATGCGTCTGTTCCGAACTCGACAATACAAAGACGCATAGCCATAACCTGCCACGGCCAGTGATGCCCCCAGTGTTGGAATTGCCAACAGGATTGTGGCGACAGGAACAATGCCACCCCAAAATGCGATCGATCGCACTTCGGATCGACGGAACTTTTCATCGCTGCGGCCGTGCAAGGCATGACCTTCTGCATAGGCATGCCCGGATCGTCTGGCTCGCTGCCACCATTGACTGAGCTTTGTCATGGCGGCATCGTGCCACGTCATGGTGTCGTTGGTGCGTTGAATCTTCCATTTCAGCTGCCGCAGGCGAACGCACAGTTCCGGTTCTTCACCTGCGATCAGCGTTGGATTGTAGCCTCCGACCTGCTGAAACGCTGCCAGACGAATCAATGCATCACCACCGCAGGATGGCACCATGCCAGCGGCGCCTTTCCATTCCATGTCGCACAAACGGTTATAGATAGTCGCATTCGGCTGAAGTTCTTTACGCTGCCCACAGACTATTGCAACGCCCCGATTCTGTTCCAGTACCGTCAATGCGGCAACCAGCCAGCCTTCGGCGACAATGCAGTCGCCATCCACGACCTGTACAAATTCAACTTCAGGGTACTTCGACAACAATGCCTGAATGCCTTCATTGCGAGCTCGCGCGGCTGTAAACGGAATCGACAGGTTCAGCTGGACAACGTCGATTCCTGTGTTGGCGGCGTAGGCGCAGCTGTCATCCGTTGAGCCGCTATCTACGTAGACGACCTTATCCAGATAGCAGGTCAAAGATTCCAGGCATCGGTGCAGTCGTTCGCCTTCGTTGCGACCGATCACCACGGCACCCACCTGAGTACTGAGAGATCTGCTTTGGGCGGAATCTGCAATTCGGAATGCAAACGGGCCTCGTTTTGTTGCCGACGACATAGCTACTTTCCGATGGGAGACGGCTTTTGACCAAACAGACGACCGACAAGAACGCGAAACATGGTGCTGGCGTGAACCCATTCGTGACGACGATTGGGCCGTAGAATTCCGCGAATCAGGCAGCGGAACGTATCCAGCACTTCCAGAGACCACAGGCAAAATCGTTCCCTCACGGGACGATGTTTTGAAAACCAGTGATGTCGTCCATATGTGTACCACGCGTGCAGATCCGGGCGTCTTACCGAATCCGGTCCGCCTCCGTTTGCTCCGCCGTAGTGAACAATTTCGATGTCTTTACATTCCGATAGCTTCCAGCCGGCTTCCAGTAATCGCGACGAAAGGTCGGCGTCTTCCCAGTACATAAACAGATTGTCATCAAACAGGCCGCCCGCCTGTTCAATGGCTTCTTTGCGAAGCACCAGACAGGTGCCAGCCAACCAGCAGCAGTCTTCGGGCACGTCGGCGACAGAAACCGGTTGGCCCCGTAATGCCTTACGCACGTGGTCGCCAACTGTGGGGAAACGGTGACGACACTGTTGAGGCTTGCCATCGATTCCGCGAAGGGCTGGACTGACGACTCCCATTGCCGGGTCGCTATGAAGTCGTTCAACGCAGCGAGTTAACGCGTTGTTGTTAAGAATTGTGTCTGAATTCAGCAGGATCACCACATCGTGGGTGACGTGCTGATAGCCGATATTGTTTGCGCCGCCAAAACCCAGGTTTTCGTTTAGTGTTAAAAGTTGCGCTTCGGGGAACTCAGCGGCGACCATTTCTGTCGACCCATCGTGGCTCGCGTTATCCACCACAATTACTTCCATTTCCGGTTCGTGCTTTCGCAGCGACGCCAGGCAATTGCGAGTCAGTTGTTTGGTGTTGAAGCTGACGATGATGATCGATGCCATACTATTGCCTTCACGGATACCTGCGTAAGTTGTTGCCGATTAATTTTGCCAACAACGACTGCGAGCAACGGTGTCGAATTTTGGTGGGTGTGCCCAACCTAATGTTTATGTAACGAGTTGAATGTTCAATACTGCCATCGGCTAGTCGCCGTTGACGCTGGCAAGTTCCGGCTGGGAGACGTTCTGTGAAACGTTTGCGTCAGGTGATTTGTTTCCAAGTCTTTGGTAAATGAAGTCTCGATACTTTGCCGCCTGAGCTGCCCAGCTCCAGTCTTCGATAATGCGTTGTCGGATGGCCGAACCCAATTGCCGGCCGAGTTCTGGCTGCAGCACCGTTTCAATTTTCTGCGCCACGGCTGCGGCGTCCGTCGTGTCGACGAACTCAGCACAATTGCCCATAATCCAGCGTGAGATCTCGCTGTCGTGGCAAACAATCGGCAGCCCGCTGGCTCCGGCTTCCAGATAAACGATTCCAAATGGTTCGTCCTGGCTCATGTGCAGAAAAACGTCCGCCTGTCGGAACAGGTGCGGCATGAAATGGCGTTTTACGCTGCCCAGAAAGCGATGTCTGCCACGCAGAAGTCGTTCTGCGGCTGCTGCGATACAGTTTCGATCGGGACCGTCTCCTGCGACAACCAGGCATGCATCCGGAACCAGTGCAACCGCTTCCACGGCCCTGTCAATTCGCTTTGATGGAATCATCGCGCTGGCCATCACAACGATCGGGCCATTGTGATTCAGGCGTACTTCATCGGGGATGCTGTCGGTTGAATGGGGCGTAAAGAAGTCTGGATCTGTGCCGTTGGGGATCAGGGCCGACGGGTAGTTGTGTTTGTTGCGTTCGTGGTATTCCGGGTTGATGCACACCAGGCCGTCGCAGTCGAACAACCGGTATTCGCGATGTTTCGCTCGACACATCCAGTCGCCGTTTTGAGTTACAAAAATATTCAGCGGCTTGCCGTGTTTGCGGCGACGATTCAGGAACGTGTGAACGTGAGGAAACGTGCAACTGATTGTGGCATCGAAGTTTTCCGGATGATAAATACCGGCACGTCGAAGATTCCAGGTGAACGTCAGTTCTTCGTAGGCGTATTCGTTTCGGAAGAACGGCAGCGAGGGCCACTTTTCGAATTTTTCGCGGCTGATGTAACCCACTGAATGAGCTGTGATTCCGTCGGGCGTTTCATCGCCGGTGCCGAACAGTTCGACCTCGATGTCTGGATAACTGGCAAGGCAGCGAGCAACTTCCAGAAATGCCGTTTCTGCACCGCGTTGAACGCGGCCAAGTCCGGGAAGGATAAACGCTATTCGAATTGGTTTCATGCTTCCGCTTTGTCAGGCAACTTACGAGCGAACACGTGTGATCTTCAACTGCCGCATTTCAACCATTGCACGCCATGAACTGTTGAACCAACACGCGGTCAGCACGACGCTTGGTTGGGTATTTACCCGGTGCGTAGTCGGGTAAACAACAGTCAAACTCAGATGCATCTGCAACGCATACTAAATGCAGTTGGCCCAATCGTTGTCGTAAGTTTGTACTTGCCAAATATCCGGATGCCACGCAGGAAAATTGAATGAATAGCCGGGCAGGAAACGAAGCAAATGACAAAGTCGCGGCGATCAGCAGCGGGCATGAATTTGTGCGTACGATTGAAGTTCTTTTTTTCGTCCTGGCAGTCAGAACGCGAACTAGTCTGAGTTCATGGGACAGTGTTATCTGACAACTGTTCATGTCGTGGCTCAGTCGGCACCGCTCATTCGGGGCCACACACTGAGCAATGCAATATGTTGTGGTCACAAAGGACTGCCTGTTTATGACTGTTGCCGAATTACAACCTGCGAACGTTGCTTCAATGGCAGCGTGTCCTGAAAGCCGGGCGGCACGAATTCACCTGGCAGATGAATTGTTTAAACGCTACGGAACTCGCGGCGGCACGTGGAAGCATCGTTTTCACTACCAGCGAAAAAAATGGTTGTGGCACATCTGCATCTCGGGTTCAAAACTTCTGAAACGTTTTACGGATGTGGTTGTGGCCCTAAGCATGATTCTGGTGCTGTCGCCGCTGTTTCTGGTGGTTGCCGCGTGCATCAAGCTGACAGACCGTGGTCCGGTGTTGTTCTGGCAAAAGCGAGTTGGCAAGTGGGGTCAGGAGTTTCCGTTTCCGAAATTTCGGTCAATGCTGCTAAACGCTGAGCAACTAAAGGACACGCTGATCGATCAGAATGATCACGGCCAGGCAACTGTGACGTTCAAAATGAAAAATGACCCCCGAGTTACCTGGATTGGGAAAATCATCCGCAAGCTAAGCATCGACGAGTTACCGCAGCTGTGGTGCGTGCTGAAAGGCGAGATGTCGTTGGTTGGCCCCAGACCTCCGGTGCCTCGTGAAGTTGAGCTTTACACATTGGCAGACCGCCGAAGACTGGATGCCGTTCCAGGACTGACGTGTATCTGGCAGGTTAGTGGTCGAGGCGATATTGCGTTCAATCAACAGGTGGAACTTGACGTTGACTACATTGAGTGTCAGTCATTCTGGGGAGATATCAAGCTGCTGTTGAAAACCGTGCCAGCTGTGCTGCTGGGTAAAGGTGCCTATTAGGTCCAGTGTCGATATTGAACCTCTGTGAATTGAAAACGGGCACTCAGGCTGCGAGTTTTGCAGCTATTTGAAATGTCATGCCGCCGGTTAAATCAATGAAAAAGAACGCAAATAATCACGAACTGCGAGCCGTCATTTTCGCTCTGGATGTTGGGCGCAATGCGGATTTTGCGTTAAACGGCTCGGCATTCATGATGCCTCTGGTTGACAAACCTGTCATTCAGCAGGCAATTGAATCTGTTGTTCGTAGTGGCGTCGGGCACGTCGATGTAATTGTTGCCAACGACGTGAATTCCGTGCAAGCCATTGTTAACGAAGGCCTGCGTTGGGGGATTCGAGTTAACGTACATCTGGCAGTTGAAGTTCAGCGTCCGTATTCGATTCTTAATCGCCTGGCGTCGCCATGCAACACCGCCACGGGGCGAGTGCTGGTGATACATGCCGATACATTCAGTCCATCCCTGCCCATTGAGCAGATTTCGGGGATCTCCGAACCGGTTGCCTTTGTTCACAGTGGTGAATGGACGGGCAGCGCGATTTTGATGCAGTCTGAACTGGCGTCAAACTGCCGACTGAACGCGGGACGCAAGTCGCTGGGCGATGCCATTCTGGCATTGTGTAATGAATCGGGACGTATCATTCCGGTTGCCGAACCACTGTCGTTGCGAACCGGAAGCGAATTTCTGCGATCACAAAATCGCATTATGAACAATGAATTCCGCGAACTTCTGCAACACCTCAGAACCGCCGAAAAGGGTATCTGGATCGGACGGAATACTCGCCTGCACCCACGTGCCGTGCTGATCGCTCCGGTGTTTGTCGGCGCGAATTGTGACATCGGTCCTGGCGTTGTTTTGGGACCGAACACCGTTCTGGAAAGCAATTGTCTTGTCAACGCAAAGGTGACGGCAGCCAATACTCTGGTGTTGTCTTCCAGCAGCGTCGGTGAAGGACTGGACCTGACGGATACAATCGTCTGTGGACGCAAGGTGTTCAACACGCGACTGAATGCTGCCATTGATATCTGCGATGACATTTTAATTGGCGACTTACACAGTGCCAGCGTCGCTCAAATACTGGCAGGACTGATGTCTCGAACAGTTGCCGCACTGCTGCTGATGATAATGCTGATTCCAACTGCGTTGATGCTTGGCTTTGTATCAATGTTTGTGACGCCGTTGAAACGCAAGTGCAATGTCTTTGTCAGAACGCCAACGCAAAGTAACCGCTTTGTTTGGAGGTGCGGCCAACTGACCTCGTGGGAACCAAAATGCGCTATTACAACAGCTCGCTCGGCACTGTGGGCTGATCTGTTTCTGCGAGTCATACCAGGACTGGTGGCTGTTGCGAAAGGTCACTTAAGAATCTTTGGCGTTACTGCTCGAGCGGCTGAGGATCTGGAATCTTTGCCCGTCTATTGGCGGGACCTGCTTCTTTCGTCACGCAGCGGACTAATCTCCGAATCGTTAGTTCAGTTTGGAACTTATGCGCCAACAGATCCATCGTGCGTGGCAGATCTCGGACATACAGCTGCTCGACAGTTCTTCGCGAAACACAGTCTTCTGCTTCGATATCTCAAGTCTCTACTTATGGGGCCGAAGGATTTTCTGCCGCCAATTCAGACGACGTCGGCAGATCAAGGCTGTTCGGTTGACATTGTGACTTCTCGCTCAGGCAGCGTTCGTCATCCTCTTGGAACTACGCGAGGTGACTAGATGAATCCGGAAACAACGCAGACTGCAGACGGTGTCGCGTCGCGGCTTTCGGTAAGTTCCAGCTTGTCCAGTCTAGGTGTGATTCGAACGTTTATTCGAAACGTGTGCAAGTCGTCGCCGTTGCTGGATGTTGACTCGGAAATATTTACGAAGGAGCTGGCCGAACTGGAACTGGGGACAACGGAAGCAGTCAGCAACATCATGAGACACGGGTTTGAGGGATTGCCGGAAGGCCCCCTGAACCTTGAATGCAACGTAAAGGCGGACGGACAATTTGTGCTGAATCTGGCACACAAAGGCAGGTACTTTCAGGCCAACGCTTCAGAGCCGTCTGCGATCAGCTTTCCTCAGGAAGGCGGAATGGGGTTGTACCTCATTTCCAGGTGTGTCGACTCGGTTAACTATGTCATTCGGCCCGATGGCACCAACGAAATTCAACTTAAAAAAAACATGACTCTAAACCGCAAAGGAAACCGCAATGAGTAACTCAGTCGAAACTGTAGGCGAAGTGGCAATTTACGAATGCCCATTCGAATCCATCGATGCCAGCAACACCACTGACTTCAAGCGAGAGCTTCAGGACGGTGCCGTTATCAGCAAGCATGTACTGTTGGACCTGTGCAACGTGCAATTTGTTGACAGTGCTGGTTTGGGGGCCATGGTCTGGATGTTTCGCAAGCTGTCTTCCGAAGGCGGCGACATGAGAATCTGCAATGTTAACGGATCTGTTCGGGCTTTGTTTGAACTCGTTCGTATGCACAAACTTGTCAACGTATTCGAAACACGCGAAGAAGCGCTGGCGTCGTTCTAAGCATGATGGCAGACCTGGTATCGCAGTCTGCCGGCAGCTTTTCTGACTCGCACCTACTCTGTACACCAGTGTTTCGACGTGAAAACACATCGGTCAGTCGCGTCCCGAAATTCGGCGTGACTGGGCATGAACTACGCTTGGAAATCAGGTGTGCAATACAGGGGTTACGTTCCATCCACCTGGCCTCAGGCGAGGAAATGACGAGTAAGCGGCAGGGGACAGGCAGCTCACTTTCAGTGTGGCAACGATTCACACCGCTTAGATACGGCAGCAGGCAGTGAAGCCTGACAAATGAGCGTATTTGTTGTATCCGAACGGGCCATTTACATTGACACAGAAATTGCCGTAGCGGAACACAACCATGAATCTTGACGAACTACTTCTTCAGAAACAGCTTCCCACTGTGCCTGCGGTTGCGATGAGGATTTTGAAACTCGTCGACGACGTAAATTTTACATCCGCTGACCTCGCCAAAGAAATAAAACATGACCCGGCCATATCGACTCAGTTATTGTGTTTGGCAAACTCAGCTCGTTATAGCCCCAATCGTCAGGTGACATCAATTGAATTGGCGGTGTCGATGCTTGGGAGAGCCACCGTGGTTTCGACGGCACTTACGTTTTCGCTAAGCCAGTATGTCGAAGCCGACGGAGAGCTTCGTGATGAGTTTGAAAGGTACTGGCGTTCCACTGTGCTTCAGGCCATCAGCGCAGAATTGCTGGCCGGCAACGATTCCGCAAAAGGCGGCGAGTATTTCATGATCGGCTTGATGGCCGACATTGGCCGGCTTGCGATGATTTGCATACTGCGAAGTCGATACACCGATGTTATGGCAGCTGCACGAAAAGCGGGCCAGCGGCTGGAAGAGGCAGAAGAAAGAAGATTCGGTTTTACTCACACAACCGTCGGCTGCCGTTTGGCTAAACTATGGGGCCTGCCCGACTCACTAATTGATGCGATTCGCCTGCAGCATGCAGGCGTTGCGGATGTGATCAATAAGCCAAATGCTTCCGCAATTGACGCAGTCGCGCCCATCGCGTCACACATTTCCGAGATGTTTGAGAACTCTGCCCTTCCCAACGCTGCGATTGCGGTAGATTGCCTGGCAACGCAGTTCGGTTCAATCAATGCTGAACAGTTGCTGCAAGCGACAAGGCAGCGTGTTAATGAGCTTGAACATGTGCTGAAGATCGACGCGGACTCACTGCCTCCGGTTGTTGATATCATGGCGCATGCCAATCGACAGCTTGCCAACCTGTTAATTCAACGCTCCGAGGAGCAGCAGCCTGAGGTACTGCCGATAGTTGCTTTAATCGAAGGATCACCCGGCCCTGCCATATTCAAAGATTCGGTCGCGATTTCAAAAGGGAATACGACAGTTGCAGTCAATCACTATGCTGTGCTGTCTCAAGATGAGTTTGAAAAGTGTGCATCTCCATATATTGAGAGCTGTCTTGCATCAGGTGGCTCAGTGGGCATGTTGCTGATCCAATGCAACACGCAGGGTATTTGCCAAGACCGCAATGAAGACGATCGACTTGTACGCCAGGTATGCCATCTTGTGAATTCCAGCTTAAGGCCGGAAGACCTGGTAGCTCGCTTTTTTGGCCAGTTTTTGTATGTCCTGTGCCGAATTGACTACGCCGAAGAGTTGCAATTCATTGCCGAACGGCTGCAGAGCCAGCTGGTGTTGTCATTGGGGGCAGACAACATAATTCCAACGCACATCGGTGGTGTGGCAGTTGATGGCAGCATCGCCATGGCATTGGACCAGTTACAGCAATTGGCATTTTTCAGACTCGATAAAGCTCGACAAAATCAGACTACGGGAACAGATGTTACGGTCTACAAACCTGCCGGAACAACGCCGCCAGACAGAATGCAGCTTGCTGTCAACTAGAGCGATTCGCAGGGTCTTGTCGCGAAACCCGTGGGTGAGCTGTGTGTCTTAAGGCACCGGGCTGTGGACGTGGCCCAGCCGCCTGGGCGTCGCGGTGGAGATTGGCCAACATTGTCCGCAAGTTTTCGAAACTTGTAGTGTCACGGAAACAATGAGCGGACGTGTTTAGTGCAGCGGCGTCGCACGGCGCGAAACGGCATTGTCCCTGATCCAACTGGATGATTTTTGCTGACTGTGGCAGCAAAAATGAGGTATTGGTCCTCGTTTTGTCGGCGGCCTCCTGTTGCCAGACACGCTTGTGGTAGCAAACCTGCGCCAGTTTGCCGACTTCACATGACCCTCTAACGCCGCAGCCGTCGTGGTCCGGTTACGAAAAATAGGCGATCTAAATCACGGGGCACAACTTAATCGAAGTCCCAGGGGCCGGATTCGCCAAAGGATTTTTCTGCGGATGACGATTCTTCAACTGAATTCAGTTATACAGTTAGTGTGATTCGAAGGGATTCTTCACATGAAAATT
>ERZ887849.3305-NODE-3305-length-12267-cov-5.625450_pt1 | contig 12267 bp, 9 predicted proteins | sample MGYA00521267_ERZ887849 | MGnify/ENA primary metagenome ERZ887849 (study PRJEB32303, sample SAMEA104408601) | aquatic metagenome | biome: Brackish water; feature: Pelagic; material: water | place: Baltic Sea | collected 2014-06-06T16:11:00 | depth 2,863 m ... | reverse complement strand
GTGTCATCCTGGCCGGTGGCAAGGGCACCCGCCTCCACCCGCTGACCAAAGCGACCAACAAGCACCTGCTGCCTGTCGGCGCCGAGCCCATGATCTACCACCCCATCCGACAGCTTGTGAGTGCCGGCATCCGCGACATTCTCGTGGTCACCAGCACCGACCACATGGGCGACGTCGTGCGTTGTCTGGGGTCGGGCGAGACCTTCGGTTGTGGCCTGACCTACCGGGTGCAGGAGTCTGCCGCGGGCATCGCCGACGCCCTGCGCCTCGCCGAGGGCTTCGCCGGGGGCAGCCCCATCTGCGTGATGCTGGGCGACAACGTCTTCGAGTACTCCATCGCTCCATATGCCGAGGCCTTCCGCAAGCAAAACTCCGGCGCCCGGGTGTTGCTCAAGCAAGTCGACGACCCCAGCCGGTATGGCGTGGCGGCCCTCGATGAGCGTCATGTGTTGAGCATTGAAGAGAAGCCCAGCCAACCCAAGAGCGACTATGCGGTGGTGGGGCTCTACTTCTACTTCTGCGATGTCTTCGACAAGATCCGCACGACCGAACCCAGCGCCCGGGGTGAGTACGAGATCACCACCGTGAACAACCGCTACATCGAAGAAGGCACCCTCAAGTACGACATCTGCCACGGCCGGTGGACCGATGCCGGTCAGTTTGCGTCTCTGCAAGAAGCCAACCGCATCTTGTTTGAGAGCGGGCAGCGGCCGCTTCGGTGGTCACGGCTGCCCGCAAACGAAGACTGAGGCGTGTCTATGCCTGGTGACGACCGTGTGCTGGTCATCTTGCCCACGTACCAAGAAGCCGAGAACCTGCCGCGGTTGCTGCCCAAGCTGCGGGCGGCGGCGCCAGACGTCGACATCTTGGTGGTGGACGACGGCTCACCCGATGGCACGGGCCGGCTCGCCGATGATGCGGCACGGTCCGACCCGAAGCTGCACGTGCTGCACCGCGCCACCAAAGAGGGGCTGGGGGCGGCCTACCTCGCTGGGTTCTATTGGGCCCTGGATCGGGACTACGACGTCATCGTAGAGATGGACGCAGATCTGTCCCACGACCCGGAGGCCCTGCCGGGCTTGCTGGCGGCCCTCGACGGCGCCGACCTCGTCATCGGCTCGCGCTACGGTCGGGGGCGCGTCGCGGTGGTCAACTGGCCCCTGCGCCGCTTGTTGCTCAGCCGGAGCGCCAACCGCTTCGTGCGCATGAGCACAGGCCTGCCGCTGAGCGACGCCACCAGCGGGTACCGGGCCTTCCGCCGCCGGGTGCTGCTGGGCATCCACCTGGATCAAGTGCGGTCCAATGGCTACGCCTTCCAGATCGAGCTGGCCCACCGGGCCTGGGCCCACGGCTTCACCGTCCGGGAGCACCCCATCGTGTTCGCCGACCGGGTGGACGGCCACAGCAAGCTCGATGGACACGTCATTGTCGAGGCGGTGTTCACGGTGCTGAGGCTGGCGACACGCCGGGTTAGTTCAGCGCATCCGATGTGCTGAACCCATTCGGTCCTCGACCGGACGACGGCAGCCTCGGCACGAGGATGCCGTGGGGGAGCGCCCTTTGGGGCGCGGCGCGGGGGTTTCCCCCGCCAAGAACGCACGAGTTCATGGGCTCGCTATTTGCGAGCCCATGAACTCGCGCAAGCGGCCCGGCCTGTGCTTGGACCAAATGTCAGGAAAGTGTGTGCCAGCGGGAACCGAACCCGCCGTCATGGGGTCAGTTCTGCACGGCCCCCAAGCCCACACAACCCACAGCGTTGTGTGGACCAACTCAAGGAGACGCGTCCATGACTCGCACTGCGTTTATCTCGTGCTTTGCCCTCAGCTCCCTGCTCAGCACCACCGCCTTCGCCGACGACGGTGAGCCGGAAGCCCCCACCGTCATCTATGCCCAAGAGACCGACATCATCTTTGATGGGCTCGATGTCACGGGCGAGCTGGTCCGCCCGGTCGGCGCCCAGGTCATGGCGAGACGACGGGCGGAGTTCGCACCCATGATTCAGCTGCGCCGGGACTTCAACGCGGAAGTGTTGGCGTCGGTGGACCACACCCGCTGAGACGGCCCCGTTGGGTTGCCCCCGCGGGGCCCCACCCTCAGCGCGCCACCCGAAAGCCAAAGTGGTTGTTGCCCCGCTGAGGAAAGTCAAAGGCCCGGCCCCAAGACGTGATGGTGGCGGTGTGGTAGTTCCACGAACCACCCCGCCGCACCCGCACCGTGCTCGGCACTCCCTCTTCCCAGACGGCCGCGCCCATCGCCGTCTCGGGGTCGCTGCCATCGGTGTTGACCGGGTCGGTCTCACCGTCGGTGGCCGTGTAGAATGGCGCCCCCCCGTACCAGTCCTGCACCCACTCCCAAGCGTTTCCGGACATCTCGTACAACCCACAGCCGTTGGGCGCGTACGACCGCACCGCCACCACATGTCCTTCGTGGTTGGCTTGGTTGGGCGTGTCGCCGTTCCAGTTGGCTTCGTCGTCCGCCGCCGTGCCGCTGCCAGTCGCAAACTCTGCGTCGTGGTCCCCGCTCGCGGTGCACGTTGCCGCGTACTCCCACTGGGCTTCGGTGGGCAGTGACCATCCGTTGTGGTCCGCGTAGGCCTGGGCCCCATACCACTTCACCCAAGTGACGGGCCAGTCGGCCTTCTCGTCGTCCACCAAAGCAAACCCCGAGCTTGCATCGTAGTCGATCCAGCTTCGGTTGTCGGCGTGCTCCACGTCGCCCGCACTCGACACCCCGCCGGAGTCGGAGAGCTGGATGAGCGCGGCATCCGGCCACGGGCTGGCACTCGAACCGAACACCCAAGGATGGGTGACCGTCGAGCCGTCAGGCCACATCTCGGTCACGTCGTCGACCACGATCTGCCCGTCGTCGAGGGCGACGTTGAGAAAGTCCACGTAGCTTGCGTTGGTGACCTCCGTCTCCGACAACTCAAAGCCGCTCAGCGTGACTGTGTGGACGGGCGCGCTGGACGGGTCGGCCCCGGCCACCGAAGTCGACGCGACACCCATCTCGAAGGTGCCACCCGCAAGGCTGACAAACACGGGGTCACCACCATCCGATCCACCATCCGATCCACCATCCGACCCGCCATCCGACCCGCCATCCGACCCGCCGTCCGACCCGCCGTCCGACCCGCCGTCCGACCCATCGGAACCTGCTGACGTCCCGTCATCTTTGGCTGCGTCGGTAGAGCGGTCGGCGCAAGCCGCCACCACCACCACACTCACAAGCAACAGAGCACACTTCTTTGCATTGGGCATAGGACAAACTCCGAGTTGGGCACACATGGTACCCCCCCCCGTACAATCCGTGACACCCTCAGCAGCCCGCCCCCATCACAGCAACGCGAGCACACTGTCCGGCAGCTTCACCAGCCGCTGCTCGCCATTGACACAACACAAGTCGACCTCACCCAACACCAAGATCTTGTCGTCGCTCTTTCGGTAGACGTTCTGCTCAAACACGGCGCGGTAGTCGCTCGCGCGGGTCACTGTGGTGCGCACCTCCAGCGTGTCGCCGAACCGGGCGCCCTCCTTGAACTTCATCGAGCACTGGTAGACCACAAAGCCCACCCGCTCCTTCTCCCAGAGGCGCACCAGCTCAGGCACACCCAGCAAGTGCTCCCGGGCGCGCTCCATGTATCGCAGGTAGTTGGCATGGTAGACAACGCCGCTGTGGTCGGTGTCTTCGTAGTAGACTTGGATCTCCAGCCGGTGCGGTTCCATGACGACTCCTCGGGCCGACGCTGATATGCCGGCCGGGTGCTGGCGCAAGCCCCCGCCCCCTGGAAGCGCCGCCACCGGAGGCCCACCGTGGACATGACCAAAGCCCCCCTGCTCAACCTGCGCATCATCGCAGCGGCCTTGTTTGGGTCCACCGTGATCTACTTTGTGGTGCTGATGCTGATGGCCGACCAGTGGGCCGACGAAGCGGTCGATGTGGGCGTGATGCCGGTTGTTCTCGGGTTGGTGTCGGTCTCCATCATGGGCATGATTCCGGTGATGCGAAAGGTCACGATGGGCACCCTGGCCATCGGCACGCCCCCACCGTCCCGGTCCCGGGACCGGGTGTCCAAAGACGCACTCGACGAGGCCCTCCGCAAGGCCAATGCCCGCTACCTCGTGGGCACCATCGTGGGCTCTGCACTCGCCGAGTCCATCGCGATCTTTGGGTTTGTGTTGGCCGTGCTGACCCAAGATCCGATGGCCTACCTGCCGGGCTGGTTCGTGGGTGGCGCCCTCATGCTCATCCAGTTTCCGACCCAAGGTGGCTTGCTGTTCCTGCTCAGCGACGAAGAGCGGGCGACCTTCGCCGAGATTCGGGGCACCTGAAGCCGAAGCCCACAACGGGACCACCCACCCGGGGACGACAGCGCATCAGAAGCGCATCCCCACACCGACGCCGACGCCCTGGTGCAGCGCATTGTCACCGGGAGAGAGCCGGGTGTAGCGCCCAAAGACCTCGGGCGAGCATGGGGGCCTCCAGTGCGGGGTCTGCTTGGGCCAACGCGCGCTGGGGGCCACACCTGCCGGAGGAGGGGTTGCGCGGGCTTTCGTCCGATCTCAGCAAATTGCCCAAGCCCCATGCCCCCAAGCCCCAGGCCATGGCACCGTCGGCCACCCATCTCCCAGGACGCCACCACCATCCGCGTTAGCAGGCGCCCATGCCACAAGTCGTGCTCGCCACTGTCAACGCCCGCTATGCCCACGCCTCCGCCGGCCTTCGCTGTGTCGGAGCGAGCTTGCACGACCTCGAGTGGCGCTTGGAAGAGTTTGTGGGCACCGAACAGCCCGCCGACATCGCCGAGCGCATCCTGTCCCATGACCCCAAGGTCATCGGGCTCGGGGTCTACATCTGGAACGTGGTCGTGACGCGCAATGTCGTGGCCATCTTGAAGACCGTGCGCCCCGACGTGGTGGTGGTCCTCGGCGGCCCTGAAGTCAGCCACGAGCCGCCGGATCCCGAGCAGCACCAACCCATCGTGAAGCTCGCGGACCACGTCATCTCCGGCGAGGGCGAGCAAGCCTTTCGCGACCTGTGCGGTGCCATCCTTCGCGGCGAGCCGTCCCCCCGCTTCATCGCCGGCGGCGCCCCCGACCTGACCACCCTGCCGCTGCCCTACGACCTGTACTCCGACACCGATGTGGCCCACCGGGTCATCTATGTCGAGGCGTCCCGGGGCTGCCCGTTCAAGTGCCAGTTCTGCCTGTCGGCCCTCGACACGGCCGTGCGCGACGTGCCCCTGGACCGCTTGTTGCCGGCGCTGGACCGCTTGCTCGACCGTGGGGTGACCCAGTTTAAGTTTGTGGACCGCACCTTCAACTTGAAGATCAACACAAGCCGTCAGATCTTGGAGTTCTTTGCCGAGCGCCAGCGCCCCGGCTTGTTTGTGCACTTTGAGCTGGTGCCCGACCGCCTGCCCGCCGCCCTGCGCGAGGTCATCCAGCGCTTTCCCCCGGGCGCCCTCCAGTTTGAGGTGGGCCTCCAGACACTCAACCCCGAGGTGGGCGCCAAGATCCAACGCCGCCAGAACATGGACCGGGTGCGGGACAACCTCGGCTGGCTCGGCACGTCGTCGGGGGTGCATGTGCATGCCGACCTCATCGTGGGCTTGCCCGGCGAAGACCTCGACAGCTTTGGTGAGGGCTTCGATGCACTGCTTGCGATGGGGCCCCAGGAGATCCAGGTCGGCATCCTCAAGCGGCTGCGGGGCGCACCCATTCGCCAGCATGACGCCCTGATGCGCTACGCCGACGGACCGCCTTATGAAGTGTTGGGCACCGATAAGTTGAGCTTCGGCGAGATCCAGCGCATGAAGCGCTTTGCCAAGGCGTGGGACGTGGTCGCCAACAGCGGCAACTTTGTCGAGAGCGCCCCCATGCTCTGGCAAGACAAGCCCTCACCCTTCTGGGGCTTCCTCGCCTTCGTCGACTGGCTGGTCGCCCGGGAAGGCCGGGTGCACAGCCTCTCGCTGGACCGCCTCGTGTGTCAGGTGCAGGACTACTTGATCGATGAGTGCGGCTTCTCCGACGAGCTGGCGAGCGCCACACTGCTGCGGGACTACACCCGGTCCGGCCGCACCAAGTTCCCCAAGCGCATCCGCCAGGGCCGCACCGTCAGCCAAGCCGCCCTGCCCAAGCGCCAGCAGCGCCATGTGGGCGCACCGACGCCCCAGCCCCCGGGACTCTGACCCCGGGACTCTGACCCCGGCCCGGCTCACTCGACCGGAATCCCCACCGTCAGGTCCAGTCGACCACTCTCGAAGATCTCGATGCCGTCGATGTAGATGCCCGGGATCTCGGCTTGCATGGCCAAGAACGCCGGCGGCAGCACCCCCACCGCCTCGGCCAGCATCAGCGCCTCGTCCGACCGGCCCGTCCACCGGGTCTCGGGCACCCACAAAATGCGCGGCAAGCCCCCACCCGTGCGCAGCGCCAACATGCCCTCGCGCCCCAAGGCCGCCCACCGGGAGAAGCGCAGTGGCACCGCGTCCACGATGCGCAGCTTGCTCATCTTGCCCGTGTTCCCGTTAAACACCAGACACATCAGCCCCGGATCCAGGTCCGGCACCGACTCCTGAACATCATCGAGAAAGACCTCTACTGCGTCATTCCCGATGTCGACCATGCGGCGAACGCCCGGGGGGCACACGGCAAGCAAGCGCTCACATCCGGGCACGTGGGCCCGCACAGCCCGCTCCCAGCCCGCCGGGTCCACGCGGTCTGCGATGTAGACCCGCGAGGGTCCCGCGGTCGAGAAGATGACCCCCAGGTCGAAGCGAGGCGGATCGTGGTCGGGATGCACCAGCGCCGTCACCAGCGGCGGCACCTGATCCCCAAAGGCCCGGCGCACAAGGTCAGTCACCAGCGCGTTCACGACAGCCCCCGCTCCTTGCGGAACCAGCGAATGAAGCTGGTCATCAGCGCACCCACCCGCAGGTTGTTCTGGGTGACATTCTCCGGGTAGCTCCACTCCAACAAGAACTCATTGCTCGGGCCATCCATCCAGTAGCGGTCGAAGCCACACAGCTCGTCGAGGTGCCCCACCACAAACTTGTCTTTGTGTTCGGTCTCGTGGAGGAAGCCGTTGCCGCCATAGATTGTGCCGTCCCAGTCCACCGTCACTTCACCGTTCAGGCGAATCGGCATGGGGGCCTGCTCGGCATTGATGAACACCGGGGCATCTTCGCCCATCGCCAACAAGGCCCGGCCCAGCCGGTGCAGCCCGCCGGCAAAGGCCTTCTGTTGTTCCGGCGTCCACTGAAAGCCCAGCGCAAAGTTGACCTGGATTCGCTGGTACCCAAGGGACGCAATGTGGAGGAAGCTCTCGTCCACGCGGTGGGCCACCTTGGGATGCACCACCATGATGACATCGTAGGGCAGGCCACTGTCGTGGACAATGTCGGCGCGGTGGGCGATGCCGTTTTCGTAGCTGTCTTCGCCCCGGGAGGCCGCCCGACGGAAGCGATTCTGCACGTCCGGGGGGCCGTCCAAGGACAGCTCCAGCTTCACCGGGTAGTCCTTCAACCAAGCCAGCTTCTCCGGCGTCAGCGACCACCCATTGCTGGACAAGATGAAGGTCAGCGACTTGCCGAGCACCTTCGCGCGGGCCGTTCCCGCCACCACCGCCCGCTGGACCAGGTCCCACTCCATCAGCGCTTCGCCGCCGAAGAACTGCAACATCAGCTCATCCCGGTCGCTCGACAGCAACAGATCCACCGCCCGGTCCAGGGTCTCCGGCAGCATCACCCGGCCGTCTTGCTTGGGGATGAAGCAGTAGCCGCAGCGCAGCTCACACTGCCAGGTGGGAATGACCACCAGCCGGGGCACAGAGTCAAAGCAGTGGCGCTTGAAGGCCGCGGACCAGCTCTCCGCTGGCCCCAGCAACGTCGATGCAGCGGCCACGGCAGGCTCGGCCAGGGGAGTGAAGCCCGGCCACGGCTCTTGGCCCGGAGGCGGTGCCGCGCGGCCGGTGCGGGTCTCGGCCAACAGCTCGAAGATCAAGCGCCGGGGGGCATCATCGAGGCCTCGCACGAGCTGCTCACCCTTGCGGCACTCCACCGGGTCGTCCATGGTGGACAAGCGCTCCAGCCACAGATCCCGCAGTCGAACCAAGCTGCCCAGATAGCGCTGATCGTCGGTAAACACCCCTTGGGCGGGGTCCAGCGCACCGGGGGCGACCGCATGCTCCACCCACCCATCGGCGGGCACATCGTGCTGCACCAGGGGATAGTCGAGCTCGGGCGCATCGGCACTGCGCAGCCAGTCGCGGATCTCAAAGCGATGAGACCGTCCCCGACGCACCAGCCGGCGGTGGCTGGCCGCCGTGAAGTAGCTGACGAGGCGGGGCACCACCGGGAAGCGGGCGTGGAAGTGCACGGGGAACCGCAGCTTGTGGCGGCAGACCTCCATCAACACGTCCACCAGATCGTCCGCCGTGGTCTCGGCATTGCTGAGGATCAGGTAGGCATCGAAGTGGATGCCCTTGGCGACCAGCGCTGCGGCGATGGCCCGCACATGGCGCAGGCTGTAGCCCTTGCCCAGCCGCGCGAGCTCTTTGTCGGAGAAGGTCTCGACCCCGATCTGGAGGTAGCTCGACCAGTTGCGGCTCTTGTGGTCGGCGACAAAGTCCCGCGGGGGAATCGGCCGGCCGTGGTCAGCAAAGACCGCCGGCACGATGTGGTCCATGATGGCGGGATCGGGCTCTGCCAGCAGCTTGCCGTCTTCTTCCAGGCACAGGTCACCGATGGCCACTTGCACCGAAGACAGCCGAAACGGCGTCTGGAGGACCGCCTCAAAGAACTCCGCCGCCCGCCCCTTGTCGCACGCAAAGTCATCATCCGCGATGTGCAGGCGGTAGGCCCCCGACGGCGGCGAGCCATCGAAGAGCTCGTGGAACCGGGCATCGTAGGCGTTCAGCAGCTCGACGACATTGCCGGAGCTGCGGGCTTGGTAGCGCTCCCGACCGAGGATGCTGCAGAAGGTGCACCGGTGGATGCAGCCCCGGGACGTCGTCAGCTCAAAGCCGGCTTCGACGTGGCGTTGCTCCAGATAGTGCAGGTCGAGGGCCACCCGGTCGAGCGCGCCCACTTCCACAACCACGTCGGGTCTGGCGACGATGAGGCCACCGGCGGGGTCAAACGACGTCACCCCTTGGAGCTGGACCAAGGCACCCCGCTGGGCGGCGCTGAAGGGCTGATCGATGGACGCGTCGGCGCCGAGAATGGCGCACAGCGCGGGCACCACGACCTCGCCGGCCCCCCGACAGACAAAGCTCACCCCGTCCAAGTGGGCCGCGACATGCTCGGGCGCGAGGCTGGGCATCACCCCACCCACCGCGATGTGGGCCCGGCATCCCAGCTCTCGAAGCGCAGCGATGAGGCCCTGCACACCCTCGAAGTAGCCCTCCAGCAGGGTGATGCAGACGAGCTGCACCGGACGCACCAGCTCATCGGCGAGGCGGTCCAGTCCGGCCACCGGGCGCTCGGTGCCAACGATGCTCATCTTGACGTTTGCGAGCGCGACCTCGGTGCCCAGCGCCCGCAGCGGCGCGATCATGTGGAGCACGCCTTGGCTGAGCTCACGGTCATTGTGGGGCAGGTCGCTGTTCATCAACGACTCGAAGAACAACGCACGGGTGACCGGCGACGGCGGCAGGCCCTCGGTCGGCGGCTGCCAGGGCTGGAGCGCCGCCACCAGTGGCCCAAGCTGGGCTTCGAGTGCGTGGTGGGAGACGGTCGCCACCGCGTCCCGATGTTCCACGTGCAACACTCCGTCGACCACAGATGTAGGAGCATCGCCGAGAACACACAACACGGGGACATCTTGGAGGTCCGGCGCGCCCTGCTCGATGGCCCGCCCCACACACGAGGCCACCCGCACCAGCGTCGCCCGGGACACCCCCGGATCGGCCGCGATGCACACCCGAGCCGGATAGCCGTGGGCCCGGCGGCTGAGCAAGGACCCATCGTCGGCCTCGAGGATGCGCACCCCCAGGCCTTCAGCGCTCCGATCGGCCTCTGCCACGTAGTACCAGCCGCGATCCAGGGCCGCGCGCTCGCGGGCACCACCAGGGCGAAGGGGGGTCACGGCCAAGATTGCTCCAAGTACGGAGCCCGTCTCTAGCCCACACTCCGCGACCGCGCCGCCACCGCCGGTCCAGTCTCCGCCCGCCACAAGCCGATCCACGTCAGCCCCGGTCCCCGCCACCGGCCCGCCTCACCCTCGGGATGGGCCCCGCGCAGCGCCGAGACGACCGGGCACTGGCCACCGCGGGCTCAGGTCCCCGCCCACATGGGCTCGGGGTGACCGTCCGCCCAGGCCCGCAACGCCACACGGGCCTCGGAGATGGCCTCCTCAACAATGGCCACCACCTCCGGATCGGGCCAGCGCTGGGCGACATAGGCGAACATGCCGGGCGTCTGAAGCACGGCTAGCTCATGAATCCGGGCCTCATCCTCCACGCTGAGGGGTCGGCGGCTGCGGTACCCCGCAAGCAAGGCCTGGGCACACGCCAGCCGCCGCTCGGGAAGTCGACGCAAGCGAATGAGGGGAATGGCCAGATCGTAAAGGTACAGGCCATATCCGCAGTCATCGAAGTCGATGGGGGTGACCGCACCACCGTGAAACACCAAGTTGCGGAAGTGCAGGTCGGCATGGATCAACCCAGCGCGCCCCGGGCCTGTGCCCAGCGTCTGGAACAGCACGTGGGACCGCTCGGCCGCCGCAGCACACAGGTCCCGAAGCTCGGCATCGAGCGCTTGGTCCACCGGTGAGCCTGGCGGCAGCGCCAGCGGAGCAAACCAGCCCGTGGGGTCAAAGCGGGGCCGGGGGCCACAGTCCCGAACGGCATCCGCCGCGTCGTGAAGTCGCGCCATGAGCACACCCTGGGCGTGCAGGTGACGGGGCAGGGGGGCACGGTGGATGCGTCCCGGGGTCCACTTCAGCAGCGAGCACAAGCGGGGCCCCTCGAGGGCAGCAACCTCGACCGACACGACCCGCGGACCACCCGGGGTGCGCCGGGCACGGCCGACGGGAATGCCCCATTGGTGCAACACATCGAGCCAGTCCAGCTCCGCCTCGATCTGGGCGGCGGTGCGGTAGCCCCGGCGGTGTACCCGCAACAAGCAGGGCCCGGCGGCACTGTCCACCCGCCAGGTCGCGTTCTCCCAGTTGGTGAGGGCTCGAAGGCGCACGGGACCCAGCTGCCAGTGCGCAATGGCGACGTCCGCCACCCGGCGCAAGCGGGCAAAGCGACCACGGGCACTCAGCGAACGGAGAGGACGTCGGGACATGACCACACCGCGGGGAGCGAGGGCGCCGAGCGGGACCAGAACCCAGGTCAGCTGCCGGTCGAGAAGGGTAGCGCGGCGGGCGCTTGCGGGCCCCACACCCCACCCTGCGCGGATACGGACCCGGCAGGCTCGCCCTCACGATGGAGGTGGGCGGGCCACGCCGGAGACACCGATGTTCCTGCCCCAGCTGCTCCCCGTGGCCGACTGGCTGCGCGCCCGTGTGGTGGTCGCGGTCCTCTGCGTGCTCGCCGGGGGCATCGGACTGGCCCAAGGCGGCGTGGTGGACGCCATCATCGGCGCGGTCGTGGCCGGTCTGGCCATCGGGCTGAGCCACGTCTTCTTGGGCCAGGCTGCCGCGACCTCCGATCGGGTCTCGGGCGGGCTCAACATGCTCGACACTGCCGCATTGACGGTCATTCTCGCCACATCCGGTGGCGCGTCCAATCCCCTCGTCAGTCTGTACCTTGTGCCCGTGTTGGTCGCGGCACTGCTGCTGCCCGGGCGGTGGGTGTGGGCGACCTACGCCGCCACCGGACTGGCCTACGGCAGCCTGTTTGCGCTCGCACCGGGGGCGCACTTGGGCCACCCCGGCATGGAGTCTCACTTGACGGGCATGTTTGCGGTCCATGCCGCCACGGGGCCGGTCGTCGCCCTCGCACTGTTGCAAGCCCGACGGGCCGCCGCACGCGCCGAAGACCAGGAGCGTGCGGCCCGCAGCCTCGAAGCCCGCACCGAGCGCCTCACCGCACTGGCCACCCTCGCGGCCGGCGCAAGCCACGAGCTGGCCACACCCCTGTCGACCATCCTGGTGGTCACCCGCGAGCTGGAGCGGCGGACGACCGACGCAGAAGACCTCGAAGACCTCGTGTTGGTGCGGGAAGAGGTGCAGCGCTGCCGGGACATCCTGCACCAGCTCTCGGCGGACGCCGGCCAGGGCATGGGCGGCGAGCATCCGGCTGGAGACCTCGACCACAGCG
>ERZ887849.3301-NODE-3301-length-12279-cov-11.385308_pt1 | contig 12279 bp, 13 predicted proteins | sample MGYA00521267_ERZ887849 | MGnify/ENA primary metagenome ERZ887849 (study PRJEB32303, sample SAMEA104408601) | aquatic metagenome | biome: Brackish water; feature: Pelagic; material: water | place: Baltic Sea | collected 2014-06-06T16:11:00 | depth 2,863 m ... | reverse complement strand
ACGAGGCGTTCCGCCTGTCGAAGGACGGAACAAGCAGTACTTCGGCGGCGGCGTGTTCGAGGGTCAGTACGGCGCAGGTGGCTTTGTGCAGCAACCTCCGCTGTGGGGCCTGCGCACCGTGGTGACTCCGGCGATCACTGCCGGCACCGCGCTGGTGGGTGCCTTCAGCATGGCCGCAACGCTGTACCGCAAGGGCGGCGTCCGGGTCGAGGCGACCAACTCCAACGCCACGGACTTCACCAGCAACTTGGTGACCATCCGGGCCGAGGAGCGTATCGCTCTGGCCGTTCGGCAGCCGCTGGGCTTCTGCAAGCTCACCCTGTCCGCAACGCCGTAGTCAGCTGCGGCCCCGCGCCCAATGAGGGCGCGGGGACCGCAGTCTTCCCTTAGGAGAGGCACACATGCACGAATACGTCATCCAGACGCATACCGGCCCGGTCACCGTGTTGCTGTCCGACGAGGACGCCGCAGCGCGTGGGCTGACCAAAGCCAAGGCCGCCCCGAAGGCTAAGCCCGAGGTGGAGGCCAAGGCGGCGACGCCGGCCAACAAGTCGCGCAGCGCCAGCGACAAGCGCGCCGCGGCCGTCAAGGCATCGTTCAACCAGAAATGACAGTTGATGTCGTCGCGGTCGAGCGGTTTACCCACGGCCGCCTCGGGCGCGATGATCCGGCCACCCAGTGGCAGATTGACGTCGCCCTGGCCGCTGTGCGGCATTACTGCGGCTGGCATGTGACGCCGGTGCAGACCGTTGAGTTAACCCTCGACGGCCCCGGCGGCAAGCTGCTGGTGCTGCCGACGCTGTCGGTGCGGAGCATCACGCGGGTCACCGAGTGCGGAACATATCTCGACCCCGGCGACATCACCTGGAGCGCTAACGGCCGCGTCGTGAAGCGCAGTGCGGCACCGTGGACCAACGAGTTCCGCGCGATCACCGTGGAGATGACCCACGGCTTCGATCGGCTGCCGGATCTCGAGGCTGTGGTTCTGTCCTCCATTGACCGGGGCGGCTTCTCCACCGTCGTCACCGGCGGCGGCGGGGTCAAGGTGATCGGCCCGTTTCAGTACGACAACGGTCTCACCACCACATCCGGTGGCGCCTCGGAGGCCGGGCCGTCCTTCACCTCGGCTGAGCGCACAATCCTCGACCGTTACCGGCTGGAGAAGCCGGCATGACCGAGAAGGTGACGATCTTCCCGGTAGTCGGCAATGACGACAACGGTGACCCGTTGCCGGAGGGCGCGCCGATCGTCGTCACGCCGCTCGAGGTCGCTCCCGGTAACGCGGTGCTCAAGTACGGTGTCGGCGGCGACCTTCAAAACATCGAGTTCACCGTGTTCCTCGAGCTGCGCCACGAGTCCAACATCAAGACCGGCGACGAGATGCTGGTGCGCGGCCGCCGATGTGTTGCCGCGGTGCAGATCTGGCGATCGCAGCAATCCCCGAACCAGGGCGGCATCGCCGTGCTGGCCACCTCGGCGTCCGGCAAGGCGTCGCCCTGATGGCGGCGGGCAAGTTCCGGCTCAACAAGGGCACCATCGCCAAGATCCTCAAGACCCACGACGGCGGCAAGCGCGAGGTGGCGCAACGCATCCTGGCGCAGATGAATGACCCCGAGGCGCGCATCGACATCTACACAACTGATCGCGAAGTGGTCGGCATCGTCATCCCCGCCGACACCGAGGCCAAGCATGGCACGGCCACCCGCGCGGCCAACAAGGTCAGGAACATGTGATGGCCGACCCGGCAATGTCAGTCAAGGATGCCGTGGCGGCACATTGGCGCGGGCTGCACCCGAAGTGGAAGGCCACCCTCGAGGTCGCCGATGATTATCAGCCCCTCGCGGGCTCCCCGACGCTCCTGGTCGCCGATGACGGCGGCGGGATGCTCAACGGTGGCGCATGGCTGATCCGACGCGACTTGATGCGTATCGACATCCGCATGACGGCGTTCGCCAAAGGCCGCAGCGAGGCGCGCACCGTCCTCACCGACGCCATCGACATCGTCGTGACCACAAAGCCTCCCGGCATCTGCCGGATCGAAAACGTTCCCGCGCCGATCGAGGACCGGGACCGCGCGACCGGCGCCTACCTGGCGTCGATCACCATGCCGGTGCTCATCCGGCCGTAATAGAGAGCCTCCCCGTCCGCCACTTGGTGCGGGGCTGGAAATACGCAATTCCGCACCACATAGAGAAGGAGTACCCCCATGGCAGGCGATGCCTCACTGATCAAGGTTAGGGAATCCGGTGATGTTTACATCTGGGATCCTGGGACCGCCTACGTTCCGGGCACCTCCGCTCCGGTGGACAGCTCGGTTGCGCTGGCCACCGGATGGAAGGCCGCCGGCCTGATGCTCGGTGACCCCGGCGTCGGCATCACCCGCTCGATTGAGCGCACCGACGTCAACTCCTGGCAGCAGGGCCGCGTCCTCGAGCGGCTGAAGAATCCGAAGGTTGACCTCAACTTCACCCTGCTCGAGGACAACCCGACTGTGCTGGAGCTCGTTGGACAGGATTCGGTGCCGACGGTCTCGAAGCGCTACCTCCTGCTTGAGTTCCTCCTCGAGGACGGCAAGAAGGAGCGCTGGATCTCCAAGGCCGAGGCGCGGCTGTTCGTCTCGTCCGACGACCTGGGCCAGGACGTCAAGGGCCGCGAGATCAGCGCGTCCCTGGTCCCGGTGTCGGGCAAGTACTGGGCAATTCTGCCGCCTAAGTGATCCCCGCCGAGGCGGAGGCGGTCGGGCGGGATTGCGTCACCGCAACCTATCTTGGTTGCGAGTGGCGTGTCCCGCTCGATGTCGACACCTGGCCGCTGCCTCTGATTCGGCGATGCGTTATCACGACCAAGGACCGCAAGACCGTCGTCGACCATGTCGCGGTCGCGATGGCACTTGAGGTGCTTCTCGGTGAGCAGTGGCGCGGTTTCACCGATGTGGCCCGCCGGCGCAGGGACTTGGCTCCCGGCGCCAACGCTCTGGCCGCTGCGGCGGGGATCGCCGCCAGCGCGGAGCGCAGCCCGATCGGGGAGCATTTCGATCAGGCGTTCGGCGGACTGCCTCGACTGCTCGCGGTGCTCGACACCTGGCCGCTGGCGGTTGAGTCCGACCTGGACAGGTTCTGGAACATCGACTACCGCGACCGGTGGCGCTTCGACAAGCGTGGCCGCCGCCGGTTGACGCTGCGCCGGATATACGCCCGGATATCTCACCTGCCCGCCGATTCTGCTCTGGCGATCGCCATGGGTCGGCGCAGCCCCATGGAATTGCTGACCATGGATGTGTTCGAGGCCGTTTCTGGTCAGGCGCATCCGGCCCGGCCGCTGTCACCGGAGCAGTCCGCGCAGCGACACAAAGCGGCAGAGGCCAAACGCAAAGCGATCGCGGATTACGAGAAGCGCCGCGAGGCGCGCGGAGTGGCAGCCGGCCTGGCCAACGCCCGCGAGAACGCAAAACGAGGAGAAATCAGTGCCGAAGAACGATGAGGCCAAGCAGCTTGTCGAGGCGAAGTTGCCGGACGACGTCGTCATCGAGCTTGACGGTCAGGCGTTCTCGTTCCCCCGCGATCAGGATGACTGGCCGACCGGCGCCATCGTCGCCGCCGGGCGGGTCTCGACGGGCCGCGCACAGTACGACGAGGTCGTCGAATGCCTGCTCGGCGAAGACCAGTGGGCGCGGCTCAAGTTGTTGCCGTTCCGGTCCTTCAAAGACTTCCTGAAGCTGTTCAGCGAGGCCATGGACGACATCAACAACTAGAGATGATTGACGCGACGACGATCCTGAAGGTGGTGTTATCCGTTGGCTGGCAATGAGATCGGGTACTACACCCTTCCCGTGATTCTCTCAATGGAGGGAGTCGAGAAGCAGGTTTCGTCAAAGCTGTCCCGCGCGTTCGGTGACGTCGGCAAGAAGGCCGGCAAGGCGTTATCGGATGGATCTGAGGAAGAAGTCAAGAAGGCCATCGCCTCCTATGGCAAGCTGCGGGATAAAGCGCAGGACGCGCTCGGCAAGATCCGCATCGAGGAGGAAAAGCTCAACAAGGCCCGCGCCGCGGGCAAGCCCGATCAGATCATCGCCGCCGAGGAGCGCCTGGCAAAAGCGCGCCGCGACTCCAACCGCATTAACCGGGAGGCGGTGGCCGGTTACGAACAGGTCGACGAGGCGCAGAAGCGTCTGGCCAATTCGATGACCGGCTCCGGCGGCCTGTTCGGCAAGCTGCGCGGCGCGGCGTCCTCAACCGCCTCGGCGGGCGGCGAGGCCGCGCAGGGATTCCTCGATGGATTCGGCGGCCCGATCGGCAAGCTCGGGACCAAGGCCGGCCCGATCGGCATCGCGCTGGCCGGTGTCGCCGCGCTGGGCCTCGCGGCGGGCAAGGTGCTGGCCGACAACGTCCTGGCCGGGATGGACAAGCTGCAAAGCCAGGCCAACGTCGCTGCGGCGATTGGCATCTCGCCGGAGCAGATGAAGCCGATCGCGAAGGCGTCCGCCGAGGCGTATGCGGCCAACTTCGGCGATTCCATCGTTGACAACATGGATGCCGCGAAGGCGGCCATCCAGGGCGGCCTGATCGACCCGGATGCCACCGGCGCGGAGGTCAAGAAGGTCGTCGAACAGTTGACGACGGTCGCGAAGGTCACCGGCGAGGACATCCCGGCGGCGGTGCGCGCGGCGTCGCAGGCTGTGCGCACCGGGATGGCACAGGACTTCACCGAGGCCTTCGATCTGATCATTCGGGCGCAGCAGACCGGGTTGAACGCCGCCGGCGACATCATGGACACCGTCAACGAGTATTCGACGCAGTTCCGCAAGCTGGGCCTTGACGGCGAGGAGGCATTCGGGCTGATCGCGCAGGCGGTCCAGGGCGGTGCGCGTGACGCCGACGTCGCCGCGGATGCGCTCAAAGAGTTCAGCATCCGCTCCATCGACGGCTCCAAGGCGACCGGCGAAGCGCTGCAAGACCTGGGATTGTCATGGAAGGGCATTCATAAAGCGATCGCGGCCGGCGGCCCGAGCGCTAAGGCGGCGTTTAGTCAGGTCGTCCAGGCAATCCAGTCAGTTGAAGACCCCGCTAAGCGCGCACAGATTCAGGTCGCGCTGTTCGGGACGCAGGCCGAAGACCTCGGCGACGCGCTCAACAACATGAACCTCGACTCCGCTGCCGCCCAGTTCGACAACGTCGCGGGTGCGACGCAGCGCGCCGCGGACACCGCGGGCGGGACCGCGGCATCGACGTGGGAGTCCGCCAAGCGCAGCATCGAGGTGTCGATCGGCTCCATTCAGACAGCGCTGGCCGAGGCGCTCGGGCCTGCGCTTCAGGACATCGCCGACTGGGTGATCGCCAACGATGACAAGATCATCGACTTCTTCATCGGTATGGGCAAGGCCGCGATTACCGCGACAGAGTTCATCGTCAATGCCACCGGCGACATCATCTCGTCCATCGGTCAAATAGTGGCGCCATTCGGGGACATCCAGGGCTTCATGCTGAAGTTTCAGGCGTGGCAGGCCGAGATCCGCGGGGACGACGAGACCGCCAAGGCGCTCCGCGAGCAGGCCGAGGAGGCATTCGGATTCGGCGAGGGACTGATCGAGGCCGGCGACGCCATGAAGTCCTTTGATGCCACCAAACTGCACAAGGCGCTCGATGACGCGGGCGACAAAGCGAAGACGGCAACCAAGGACGCCAAGGATCTCGGCATCGAAGTTGACGGGCTGGACGGCATGGAAGCCAAGATCTCCATCGACGCCGACACCGACCCGGCCAAGGCCAAGCTCGAGGAGTTGCGCAAACAGTTCTTCGAGGCGTTCAAGGTTCCCGTCCCGGCGAACCTGCCGCCGATCACTGGCGCGACCGGCGGCGGTGGGCCGATTGTGGGCACCGGGGCGGCCTATGGGCTGCCTGCGGGCACCAGCACCGGCGGCTACGGCGGGCCTGGGCAGGACAAGTTCCCGCAGTGGGTGCTCGACCTCGGCGCGGCATATGGCGTTAAACCCAGCACCTACGGCGGGCACCAGGAGAGCGGCGGCAAGAACCAGGGCATTGACTGGGTGGGCACGGTTGAGGCGATGGACGCTTTCGCCAAAGCGCTTGCCGCCTCAAAGCCCGCTGGCCTCAATCAAGTCATCTGGCAAAATCCCAACACCGGCGAAATGACGGGCCTAACCCCTGGCGGCGAGGTCGTCAAGCAGGGCGGCGGCTACTACAGAAACGATTGGGCGGGCCATCAGGATCACGTCCATACCGCCTTCACGCAATCAGTCGCCGTCGGCGGCGCCCCGATACCGGTAACCCTTGAAACGCCAAGCGGGTCGCCGATCCCGTCGACGCCGACCGGGACCATCCCCAGCCTGCCATCGCTGCCGTCGGTCAACCTGCCCACCGGCAACGATGCGCTGATCAACGCCTACGGTCCGGGCTACAAGCCGGGCATCGGCACACCGGGCCGCGACGAGTACGGCGAGCCGGGTTACTACCGGGTCGATCCGGATAAGGTGCAGAGCGCGCTCGACAGCCGCGACGACCGGGAGTGGTCGGCGCAGGAGGCCGAGCGCCGCGCGCAGGAGGCCCGCGAGGCGCGCCAGGCACTTGATGACGATCCGAACGCCGACGACACCTCGATCGCCGGCGCCGACGAGGACGTCCGCAAGGCTGAGCGCGCCGCGGCCGTGGCCCGCCGCGAGGCCGCAAAGTCGGCCCAGGATGTTGCCGAGGCGATGAAAGGCGACTTCACCAAGGCGCGCAATGAGCAGAAGCAGGCCGCAGACAAAGCCTCGGGCCAGAACGACAACGGGCTGGCCGGGATCGGCGGCATCTTCGGCAGTTTCCTGAAAGAGACCCTCGGCATCGACATCTCCGGTCTGATGCCTTTGCAGATGCTGGGCACTGCGCTCAACGTCGGCGGCGACATGTCGAAATCACTGACCGAGCACAACGCATCGGCTGCACCGTTCGGCATTCCGGAGATCGCCGCGCCACCGATGCCGGTCGGCGGCGCGCACGGGTTGACCGGCGGCCTGCCCGGCCCCGGCACCGTCGTCAACGTCGACAACTCGCAGAACTTCAACAACAGCCCGGTCGGCAGCGACCCGGCAGAGGTTGAGAAGCAGCGTCAGAACAACATCAACCGCTCACCGCGCCTGCCCGTCGGGATCGGCTGATGACGACGGCATGGAAGGACTTGCCGCAGCATCTGCGCGCACCCGGCATCAGCAACAAGTGGATCGGCAACGATCACCAGCCCGACATCTGGCACCTGTCCGGGTTCAACGAGGGTGCAGAGGGCGCGTTCATCTCCGGCCCGATTCGTGGAATGGTTCACCGGCCATTCAAGTCCATCTGGTCTGAGCCTGCCTATGGCGCACCGCGATTTGAGCGCACGGTCGACGAGCGCCGTGAAATCTCAACGCGGATCGCCATCTGCTCCGACAGTGAGTACGGCTGGCAGGACGCCGAGACGCGATTCTGGAACGGGATGACCGGCGACGACCCGGGCTTCTGGTGTACCTGGACGCGGCGCACCGGGGAGCTGTGGATTCCCATGCATCTGGCCGAGGCGGTTCAGACGGAGCTGACCGAAGATCCGGGTTATTCCGGCCATGTGCAGGAGTGGGACATTCTGCTCGCCGCCGACGGTGAGCCGCGGTGGCGGATGCCGGATCTCCAACCGGCGGACTGGTATAACTCGATGGCTGTCACGACGACGGTCAAGCGCGATGAGAATCTGCTCGCGCCGGAGATCACTGTCGGCGTCGGGCGACTGAAGGTAGCCAACCGCGGCACGGCCCCCTCCTGGCCGGTCTACACAGTGACCGCTCCGGGGCGATGCTGGCTGCCGGACGGGACATCCGGGCGCATGGTGCGCGTCCCACCGCTACAGAAGGGTGAGCACATCATCGTCGACACCAACCCGGAGAACCGCATCGCGATCAGTGCGCTGGACCCGGTCGATGACTGGACGAAGCAGATCGTCCGCAACTCCGAGCTACTCAAGTGGCTGTTCGCCCAGCACGGCGAGTCCGGTATCAGCGTCCTGCAACGGTTCCACGGTCAGGGGTTCACCCAGCCGATCGCGCCGGGCACCGTTGCGACGCTTCCGGTGTATCACGACACCGAGCGCGCGCGGATCAGCGTGCGGCTTCCACAAAGATACGATCGGGCCATCTCGTGACCACGCCGGCGAAGTTCCGCGAGATTGAGCAGCAGCTCCACGACCGCCGCCACGCCTATCAGTCGCGGAAGGTTCCGCAGCCGCTGATCCGCATCTGGGACAAGGAGATGCGGGCGATCGCGCGCGTGGAGATTCCGGAGTCGTGGGAGTGCGAGGAGATCGCCCACGACAACGGCATGGCTCGCATAGAGCTCGTCGGCAAGGACAACGAGTGGATTCGCGACCTGATCCTGTTCAAAACCAAGCCCGCCGAAGATCTGCACATCACGATCGACCCCGACCCGTCGAAGCCGCACGATTGGCGCAACCGCTGGGGCGGCAAGGTTGAGTCGATCATTGACGTGGAGCGCGCCAATAAGCCGACGGTCACAACGATCACGGCGGTCAGTAACCGGATTCACCTGCGCCACATCATGCTTGCTGCCTCGCCGATCCTGCCTCACGCGATCCAAATCCCAAAGCTGTTCCTGTGGGGCGGCCCCTGTGTCACCACATGCGCCACCGCCGTGCTGATCAACTTGTTCCGCATCTACACCCTCAACGGCTTCTGGCCGCTACCGCGCAACCTGTTCGACCCGCTGGCGTGGATCAACAACATCAACCCGCTCAATTGGCCGATCCAGGTGATGCCGGTGCGGCCTATCGTGGACCAGTCCCGCTGGGTCACCATCGGTTCGCGGTGGCAGGACGCCGAGTCGATCCTGACGCCGGTGATGAAGGATGCCGGCGTCATCTGCCACGCCTATACCTGGCTGCCGGGAGATCCCGCGCCCTACAGCCACGTCTTCGGGCCGGACCTGGGCGAACTGCTGAAGCCGACGCGGGCGTGCGTCATCCTCTCCTTTGAGGATCAGTCCGGGGTCAACGGCCCGACGGGCACCGCCATCGACGGACTTCTCAACCTTTTTGCCGCAACCGCCGATGACATCTTCACCGAGACGCTCTTCGCTGTTGACGGCGACGGCGACGGCGTCACCGATCCGTTCATCCGCAAGATCCTCGGCGTGGCGCCGAAGCGGCCGCCGTTCGTCTACCGCGACACCGGATACGGCGGCACGCTGAGCAAAACTCTGGCGGTGCATAAGTCGAAGGCCATCACGATCGTCGTCGGCGGCCGCAGCCCCGGGTGGGTCAATCAGGCCATCACCTATGCAATACGGTATGGGATCTCCCAGCTGGCGCAGACGATTACCCTGCCCGGTACGGCGACGCAGATCCCCGGTTCAGAGGGTTTGGACAACCTTTATCAGGGGCAGCTCGACGACACCATGCTCGCGTTCATGCCGTTCGTTGACCCGATGCGCTCCGGCATGGTCGGTAGCTATGCGCGCAACGAGCACTTCGAGCAGCCCGGCGGTTCCGCATTCACGATGAGTTCGGTGATGACGGCCCGGCAGGGCTGGTGGGCAACCCGACCGTATTCGTCCATGCGCTTCGACATCGACGACAGCCTGTATCGGATCGGCGAGGACATCCGGCTCGGGTCTCGGGTGAGCGCTGAGCGCAAGGGCGTGCTTTACACCGATCAGATTATGGCGATCAAACGCTCGGGCAGCCGCAACTCCAGCGGCCGACCCATCATCAGCTTCGGCGACGACAGCCGCGAGGAAGATCCGGTGGCACAGGGGTTCGCGGCGATCGCCAAGGTCGCCAACTTCGCCGCAGCGCTGGCCGGCAGCGGAAGCGTCTTCGGATGACCGATCCGCGCGCGAGTTCGCCGTTTGTGCTGCCGAACTATCCGTACAAGGGTGCGTTTACCGACGCGCAGGTCCGCGAGGCGCTCGACCGCAAGGACCGGATAGTCGAGCTGCTGATGGACCCGGTCGGCCCGGACGGGTGCCTGATGAATCTGCCGATCGACATGATGCACATCCTGGCGTTCCACCTCGCCTACGCCGGCGTGGATACCCACACCGATAGTCGGCAGTTGATCGTGGGGCGGGCGGTGCCGGTTCCCGACTCGATGTTTGAGGTCGTCGAATGGAAGCCAAAGGGCGAACACGATGACGTTGCGGAGTCCGAGCCCGTCGACGCCGCCGCGGCCGACCTGGCGGCGCAGATGAAGTCGCAGCTGACGCCACAGGTGCGCGCCGCCCTGACCGCAATCCTGATCGACGAATACAAAGCAGCGAAGGGTGCCCTATGACTGTGCCAGCCGAGCCGATCCTGATCGGCAACCGCTCAGTGTTCCTCAAGTTTTATGCGATGCCGCGCAACGCCGGCGACCCGCGGCGCATCGAGGGCACGTTCACCCTCGTGGGCCAGGACGGTGTGCTGACATTGGACGCCCTCGTCGGGCCGAAGGGCGAGCCGGGTGTCCCGTCGCCGATCATCCGGCCGGAGTGGGGTTCCCCGGTCAAGGTCTTCGCCGACCTGCCTAATATCAGCACCCTCGACGCTTCCGACGACGGCCGCGCATGGTATCTGTCCGATGGAACGTGGGCGGTCTACGCGCACCGCCAGGGCCAGTACGAGATCGTCCAGGGATCAATCCCCGGCCCGGTCGGTGCGACGCCGGACATCTCGGTCACCGCGGAGGCGATTCCGGCACTAGGCTCGGTGTACGGCCCGATCGACGTGACCGAGACCGGCACATCAACGAATCCGAACTTTCACATCAAGATCCCGGCGGTGCCCGGCCCGGAAGGTCCGGCCTCGGCGATCGAGCGGGCATCGGACTACGACCTGGCCACGCCGTCATCGCCGGGTGACTTCCTGGTCAAACTGCCCAACGACAAGTGGGGGCCAGGTCAGCCGACTTACTTTGTGCCGCGCAAGTATTCGATCCCCCATAACCAATTCATCGACCACAACGGCGGCGAGGCACGATTCCTGATCGCATCGCTGGTGATCCCGGCCCAGCCGCACGACTGGTATCCCGACGTGTGCGGCCACATGCGACTCAAGCGGGGGCTGTTGTCCTCCGCGCAGTGCGAGGTCGAGGTCCGCATCGGCCCGACCGGGACCAGCGGCACCGGGGAGACCTCGCCGCTGTGCGGACTGGCGCCCTACGACCCGTCGGTGGCGTTGCTCGACTCGATCACCGTCGCGCACGTTATGCCGCACTTCTCCGACGTCGGCGACCCTAACCGCTCGGTGACGCCGGACTCCGCGACCGGTAGGTGCAAGGCCGGCGGTGCTTACACGATCTTCGTGTTCGTCCATAAGCTCGGCGGCTTCGGCTCCTGGCAATTCACCAATACCGACGCCCAGCTGCGCGTCGATGTCTGCCCGGTCGTCTAATGCCCAGGACGTATGACCGGCTCATCCCGCCGGTCGACAAAGATCCGAATCGGTTCGGCACCGACTACGCCAACCCGCTCGAGGCGGTGTCGGATGCCGCGGCGGTGGCAGGCGAGCAGATCCGCGACCAGCTCGTGCGGATCATCATGGACAAGACGGGCATCGACCTGCGCGGCCCGATCGAGTTCATTAACTGGCTCAGCGCCCAGATCAACGTGACGCTGGGCGACCTCGGCGCGACGCTGCTGGGCCTGGCCGCGCCGATCATCGACAAGGTTCAGGAGATCATCGCCGCCATCCTTGCCGCCACGGGCATCGACCTGTCGAGTCCGGAGGACTTCCTGATGTGGCTGGCCGGGCTCGTTGGGATTGACCTGCGCGAACTGGCGAAGAATGTGCAGGAGATGATCGACGGCCTGTTCAACCTGTTCAGCCCGAGCGGCGCGGTCGGCAAGACCGTCGCCGAGGCGGTAGCGGCGATCCAGGACTGGTTGACCGGCGTGTTCAAGCCGGTCGCCGACGGCCTGGCCGCCATCGGCAAGGTGATTCAAGACCTCATCGACGGCCTGTTCAAGCTGTTTGGCGGGTCGGGCACCGTGTCACTGACCGGGATGCTCACCGCCGCCGGCACATGGATGACCCACTGGCAAGAGTTCGTCGACGGCATCTGGACGGCGTTCACCGGCGGCGCGGCCGGGGTCGGTAAGACTGTGGCGGACGCTTTAGCGGCGGTCACCGGCTGGCTGGGCAACGTGTTCCAAAAACTGCTGGACGAGATCGCGAAGCTGTGGGGCTGGACACCCGGCGCGGGCGGCGCCGCGATCCACGCCGGCATCACCGATGTGATCGCCACGATCTCCGGCATCCTCGGCA
>ERZ887849.3299-NODE-3299-length-12283-cov-6.532303_pt1 | contig 12283 bp, 10 predicted proteins | sample MGYA00521267_ERZ887849 | MGnify/ENA primary metagenome ERZ887849 (study PRJEB32303, sample SAMEA104408601) | aquatic metagenome | biome: Brackish water; feature: Pelagic; material: water | place: Baltic Sea | collected 2014-06-06T16:11:00 | depth 2,863 m ... | reverse complement strand
CGTAATGGCTTGCTATCACTAACCAGACAGCATGATGAGCATTTAATACTTATCGTTGTATCTAACAAATACAAGGGCAGAAACAAAGAGTTTTTGCACTAACTAGCGCTTATCTGGCTATGTCTAATTCGCGGTGTATCAGCTTATAGGGGATGGCGTTCTTATCCGCCCAAGCTGATAACCATTCAGCAGCGCTAACAGAACGGTGCTTGCCGCCAGTACAGCCAAAGCCAAATGTAAGATGCGGGCGACCTTCATCATCAAGCCGGCTAAGAACAGACGAAAACATCTGCGCCACATGTTCCATAAAGGGCAGAAAACTCTCATCACCACAGACATAGTCAAACACCTGTCTATCGCATCCCGTCATTGCCCGAAGCTGGGGTTGCCAATGCGGGTTATTAATAAATCGCATATCAAAGATGAAATCTGCTGTATCGGGCAACCCCTTCCGGTAGGAAAAGCTCATAATGGTGAGCGTCATAGTCTGTTCCGGCGTCATCCCAAGCCGCGATAGTAGCTTTGCTCTAAATCCTGCAGGAGCCATCTCAGTGCTATTAATAATAACATCAGCAATATGGGCAATATCGCGCATGAAAGCACGATCAGTTGCAATCGCTTCCTGAAGATTATTATGGTCTGTTAGAAGAGGATGCCGGCGCCGGGTTGCCTGATAGCGTTTGATAAGTTCATCTGAGCTGGCTTCAACAAGCACAAACTGGCACCGCGCGCCAATGCGCTGCTTAACATTATCGGCAAGCCTGATCATCGCAGCTGCATCGATACCAGAGGTGCGTAAATCAACCCCGATAGCGAGCTTTTTATGTTCTGTTTCAACTGACAAGGAAACCAGCTGGTCCACAAGAGCAAGCGGCAGGTTATCAACTGAATTAAAGCCAACATCTTCGAGTATATCAAGAGCTGTTGACAGACCAGCGCCAGATTGGCCAAACACAACAACAAGTTCAATTATTGGGTCTGAAAATGAGGCAGCTATGTTAGCGTATGGCTTATTATCATCTTCTTGTGTCATACCCTACCCTTAGCACAAATCAGCCCAGATGCGACAATCTATTCGCAGAGCCTTAGCTACTTTCTACGCTAGGCGGCTACCGGTAATGTCAGGGTAAAGACAGCGCCGCCCTCTGTGTGAGAGTCAGCTTCTAATGCGCCGCCATGAGCATCTGCTATCTGGCGTGAAATTGACAGACCTAGTCCAGAATGCGTTCCAAATCCCTCAGAAGCAGGCCGCTCAGTATAAAACCGCTCAAAAATCTTATCCCGTTTTCCAGCAGGGATACCAGGGCCAAAATCACGAATTATGAAGACCGCCATACCGCGATGCTGGGTTAACCTGATCTCTATCGGAGCGCCTATTGCATTAAATGTGACAGCATTTGCCAGCAGATTATCAAGTATCTGAATAACACGGCCCGCATGCAGACGCACCAAAACAGCTTTGTCTGTTTTATCAAGCTTAATATCAATCTGGGGGTGACGGTCACGGCTGAACTGTACCCAATTTTCCAAAAGAGCCGAAAAATCTTCGGCGTCTTCGGGCAGGATAGATAATTCTGCATCCACCCGGCTTGCTTGTGAGATATCGGTAATCAGCCTATCAAGGCGTTGCACATCTGCTAGGATAATATCCATCAATTTACGCTGCTGTGCAGGGTCGTCAATTCGCGAGACTGTCTCAACAGCAGACCGTAATGAGGTAAGAGGATTTTTTAACTCATGCGCGACGTCTGCTGCAAATCCAGCCGTCGCTTCAATACGCCTTTGTAATTCTCCTGTCATATCCGAGAGGGCTTGGGATAGCTGTCCAATTTCATCTTTTCTATTTGGCAGGCCATGCAGGGTAAGCGATGTATCGCGTGTCATCCGGAGCTGGTCTGCTGAGGCTGCAAGCTGCACAATAGGGCGTGTGATCGAGCGCGAAAGATACAGACCAAGCGCAACTGTAATGCCAAGAATACCCGTAAAAAGCTGAATGAATGCCCATTGCACATCACCAATTTGCTGTTCTATACCGCCGCCTGTTGTGGTGAGCAAAAGACTGCCCCGCACAACCCGCAAATCTTGGATGGGCAGACTTACCGCAAGAACAAGCTGATTATCCGGATTACGCCAGACATTGCGTATTGTATCGCCGCGCAGCGCCAGCATAATATCTGGCAACATTTCTGCCCGTCTTATGCCGCGGATATTGACAATCGGAAGGGGCGGGCGATTGCTAAGGGCGGCTGCCAGCCGGTTCATCATCTCTACAAGTTCAATACGCACCTTAGACCGCATCGCAATTTCTGGTTTGCGTTGCATCCGAATAAGCGAACGGGTTGCACCGCGCTGAAAGGTGTCTGCCATCAAGGTGCCGGTCGGCTGAAAAACCCGCGCCCTAAGCTCAGAGCCATAGCCAACAAGTGGCAGAAGATGGCGCATCGTCTGGCTGGAGAGCTGGCGCTGGGCAAAGGGGGTTTTTTCTGCTTCGGCAAGCGCAAGCGAGCGCGCTAACGTTCGGCCCTGACGCTCCAGCGCATCCAATTCTGCTGCGATAAGAACATCCCGATATTGGTCTACCGAAAATAACCCAACCAGAAACAACGCCAGCGGCAGGAGCATAATCGCCAGAATACGCGCAGAAAGCGGGCTAATAAATGAGGGCCAGAATCGCCGCCGACTAGCCACTATTTACGCCTCCTTCCCTTGTGCGTTTCAGCCTGAACCAGAAATGACTAGGCATCTGGCTTATATTTATAGCCGATGCCATACAAGGTCTCAATGCGGTCAAACAGATTATCATGAGCCCGGAATTTTCGGCGGATGCGTTTAATATGGCTATCTATGGTGCGATCTTCCAAGAAGATATCATCCCCATAGGCAGCATCCATCAACTGGTCTCTGCTTTTCACATGTCCCGGACGCAACGCTAATGCCTGCAACAACAAGAACTCTGTTACCGTAAGCTTTACCTCATCGCCCTTCCAGCTACAAAGATGCCTATCAGGATCCAGCAGCAGGTCACCCTGTGCAATGGTATCATTGCTTTCCGATAAGGGGGCTTGGCCACCAGCGCGGCGCAAAACAGCGCGAATACGTGCCAGAAGAAGCCGCTGGGAAAACGGCTTGGTGATATAGTCATCTGCCCCAAGCGAAAGACCAAGTGCTTCATCAAGCTCATCATCCTTACTGGTCAGAAAAATAACCGGCATGGCAGATTTCTGGCGAATTTTTCCCAATAATTCTGTGCCATCCATACGCGGCATTTTAATATCCAATATTGCCAGGGCAGCGGGCCTGCGCATCAGACCGGCAAGAGCCTGCTCCCCATCAAAATAGGTATCAACCTCATATCCCTCTGCTTCAAGCGCAAGCGCAACAGAGGTCAGAATATTCTGGTCATCATCAACAAGTGCTAGCCGTGTTGCCATCCCCTACCATCCTTTTATTTAGGGCCATCCTTTTATCTAGGGCCATCAAACTGCTGTTCAGATAACACTATCTTAAGGCCTATCCTTGATAGCTGCAAAGACCGAAGAAATGATGGCAGGATCGCGGCAGGATTGAGGCAGAGATTAATGGGCTTCAGACCAGCTATCAGCAATACCTGCATCAACAACAAGCGGCACGGAGAGCTGCACCACAGGAGAGGCGGCATTTTCCATCACCGATTTTATCAGCTGTACCGACTGCTCTGCCTGCTCTTCGGGGACTTCAAAGATCAATTCATCATGCACCTGAAGTAACATATCAGCTGCCAGCCCTTGGGCTGCAAGTTCAGCCGGAAGACATATCATGGCCCGCTTGATAATATCAGCAGCACTTCCTTGAATAGGCGCATTAATCGCCTGCCGCTCGGAGAATCCACGCATCGCCTGATTTGACGCGCCAATCTGTTCAATATGGATACGCCGCCCAAACAGTGTTTCAACATAAAGATGTTCGCGGGCAAATTCGCGCGCATCATTCATATAGGTGCGGATACCAGGGAACCTGTCCAGATAGGTTGCAATATAATCGCGCGCTTCTGACTGAGGGATGGAGAGCTGGCGGGAAAGCCCAAAAGCTGAGATACCATAAACAATACCAAAATTAATCGCTTTTGAGCGGCGCCGCGTTTCTGCATCCATCTGGTCCAAGGGAACCCCGAAGACTTCTGATGCTGTCTGGGCGTGAATATCTACCCCATTACGGAATGCTTCCAGCATTGTTTTTTCCTGAGCAACATGGGCAACAAGACGCAGCTCAATCTGGCTATAATCAGCTGAAATAAGCTTACAGCCCGGCCGCGCAATAAAGGCACCCCGTATTTGCCGGCCTTCTTGGGTACGGATAGGGATATTCTGCAGATTAGGATCTGAAGATGATAATCGCCCCGTTGAAGCACCGACCATTGAAAAGGAGGTATGAACCCGTCCTGTACGGTTATTCACTGACGCCATGAGCGCATCTGTATAGGTTGATTTCAGCTTTGCTAACTGGCGGTAATCAAGCACTTTTCTGGCAATTTCAACCCCATTTTCTGCCATATCTTCCAGAATATCTGCGCCTGTTGAAAAGGCGCCTGTCTTGGATTTCTTGCCACCTTCATATCCAAGCTTTTCAAATAGAATTTCACCGAGCTGCTTCGGAGACGCAATATTAAAGGTCTCGCCTGCTAGCTGGTGAATTTCACCTTCGAGGATTTGGATTCGCCCAGCAAAATCCTGCGATAAGCCATGCAAAAGCTGTGTATCAACCTTGATGCCAGCTGCTTCCATATGGGCCAAGATAGGAATGAGGGGCCGCTCAAGCCTTTCATACACAGATGACATGCCTTCGCGGGCAAGCCGCGGCTTCAGCATCGTCCATAACCGCAAGGTTATATCAGCATCTTCACTTGCATAGGTGCAAGCAGCCTCTGGTGAGACTTCAGCAAAGGAAATCTGCTTAGCGCCCTTGCCGCACACATCCTGATATTTAATCGTCTGAATATCCAGCAATGATAGCGCCAGATAATCAAGCCCATGCCGCTCTGTTCTGCCAGCATCAAGCACATAAGATAAACACATTGTATCATCAACAGGCGTTAGGCTCAGGCCGCCATTCTGCTCAAGGCTGAGAACATGTGCATCATATTTGAGGTTATGGCCAATTTTCAGGATGGACGGATCGGCGCATAAACCGCGCAATAGGCTAAGAGCCTCTGCTTCATCCATTTGCTCGAGCATAACCGTTTCTGCAACCTCAGCATCACCGGCAAAATCAAGTCCGCCTTGTGCAGCCCCCTCAGATGCCGGGGCGACATGACGCAACGGAATATAACAGGCCTTGCCCGGCGCTGTTGCCAGTGCAACACCGACAAGTGACGCAGATGAGGCATTCAGACTTGTTGTTTCAGTATCAATAGCAATAAAGCCTTGAGAGCGCGCTTCATCAATCCAGCGGCTCAGAGCATCGGTTGTTGTCACCAGCTCATATGAGGGCGCTTCAACATGTGGCGGCAGAATAGCGCCAAAGGGTGATGCCGAATCTGGTTTGCCTGATGTTGGCGCGGTCTTCTGAGAGGCAGCGTTTTTCGCGCCTATGCTCGCCAGAAGTGAGTTGAACCCTTGGCCTGATAAAAAAGCAGACAGCCTGTCCATATCGCGGTGCGGGCGAACAAGAGACGCAATATTATTATCAAGCGGCACATCATCTTTTAGCCTGACAAGCTCGCGCGAGATGCGGGCCTGCTCAGCAAAATTCACCAGATTTTCCCGGCGCTTCGGCTGTTTAATCGTCTCAGCACCTGCAAGCAGGCTATCCAGATCGCCAAACTGATTAATCAGTTCTGCTGCTGTCTTTATCCCAATGCCCGGCACGCCGGGGACATTATCGGTTGAATCGCCCGCAAGTGACTGAACATCAACGACACGGTTCGGCAGAACCCCAAATTTTTCAACAACCTCAGCATCACTGATGCGTCGCTGTTTCATCGGGTCAAGCATGGTAACGCCCGGGCGCACAAGCTGCATCAAATCCTTATCGGATGAGACAATCAGGCAGTCGGTTCCTGACTCGTGCGCCATCTTGGCATAGCTTGCAATAAGGTCATCGGCTTCGAATCCTGGCAGTTCGGTCACTGGCAAAGACATCGCCTCAGTGGCGTCTCTGACAAGAGAAAATTGCGGTACGAGCTCGTCTGGCGGGTCGGTTCTGTTTTGCTTATATTCAGGATAGATATCGTTGCGGAATGTTACCCGCCCCGCATCAAAGATCACCAGCACATGCGAGGGCTGCAAATCATCCATCAGCTTCATCAGCATCTTGGTAAAGCCAAACACAGCATTTACCGGTACGCCTTCTGGTGACATCATCATGGGCAAAGCATGAAACGCTCTGAAAATATAGCCAGACCCGTCAATTAGAACCAGTTGTTCTGGGGCAGATGCCTCTGTCATTATCCGGCTATGGGGCGCTGAAATATGCGCGAGCAATAGGGACAGGTTACCGATGCCGAACCATCTGGCTGGGTTTCTGCGGTTAACCAGATAAGAGGATGGCCAAGCGCGCCGTCATCACCATGGCAGGACACACGTGTCTGTCCATCCTTCAGCATGACGATATCGGCCCCTGCTGGGTGTTGTGGTGCGGGACGATGAGCGGTGTCCGGCTGAGCTGATGTCGTTTGTTTTGACATGAGAGCGTTCCTCATTTTTCGTGACGGCAAAGATAGGTGTTTGTCTAAAAAGAATATCCCTGACACACTAGCTTTTTTTTACCGATAACGCTATTTGGATTTTATGTCTCACCACTCAATTATTTACACCAAGCCAGCCCAGCAGAGCGGCCAGCCGCCCCAGATTGCCATTCAGGCCCGTGGGCTCTCAAAAACTTATGCCGGCACCAAGCGCGCGCCTGCCAAGCTGGCGCTTAATAATCTTAGCCTTGATATACCGCAAGGATGCATTTTTGGCCTTCTTGGGCCTAACGGCGCTGGCAAATCAACTTTTATCAATATCCTTGCCGGTACAGTTGTTAAAACAGCCGGACAGGTATCTGTCTGGGGCGATGACCTTGATAGAGACCCACGCCAAGTGCGCGCCAATATTGGTATTGTGCCACAAGAGCTGAATATTGATGCCTTTTTCACACCGCGCGAATTACTAGAATTCAATGCCGGTCTTTATGGCGTGCCGCGCGCAGAACGCCGCACTGATGAAATACTGGATATGGTTGGGCTTAGCGATAAAGCCCATGCTTATGCTCGCACGCTTTCTGGCGGAATGCGGAGACGCTTGCTGGTTGCCAAAGCCATGGTGCATCAACCGCCCATTCTGGTGCTAGATGAGCCAACAGCGGGCGTAGATGTCACATTGCGCCAACGGCTATGGGACAATATCAGAGAGTTAAATGCATCAGGTGTGACTATTGTTCTTACCACTCATTACCTTGAAGAAGCTCAGGCGCTGTGTGACCAGATAGCCATTCTAGATCATGGCCGGATTCTGACCTGCCAGCCGACCTCAACATTGCTAAGCTCTGCCGGCCGAAAAGACGTTACCATTGCTCTGCCATCTGGTGTGCCAAAACAGTGGCCAGAGGCGCTGCTCGCCCTGCAGCCTGTGATAGCTGAGGGCGGTGTTACATTCCGGTTTGACCCCGCAGATATGACTGTTGGCGCTATCCTTACAAGCCTGATTGAACACGGGATTGAGATAGGGGATGTTTCAACATCCGAGCCAGATCTCGAAGATATTTTTCTTGAGATGACGGGACGTATGGACCAAGAACAGAACAATGATGTCTAAGAAATAGGCGATGTCTAAGAAATAGGCGATGTCTAAGAAATAGGCCGGAAAGTGAGCCTTTCGTTTGACTTAGTCTCGCCGCTTTACCATTCTGCAATTGCGCCATCATCATGACGCCAAACCGGGTTGACCCAGTTACATTCCGTTTTTGCAGCTTCTCTTACTGCCGTCTCATCTATCTCCACGCCAAGCCCCGGCTTTGGCAATGGTTTGATATGCCCATCGCGAATAACAAAATCTTCTTTGTTAACCACATAGTCCATCAGGTCAGCACCCTGATTATAGTGAATTCCCATAGACTGCTCTTGCAACACGGCATTGTGGGATACAAAATCCACCGCCAAACATGCCGCTAATGCAATCGGACCCAGCGGGCAGTGCGGCGCAAGAGCCACATCATAGGCTTCTGCCATTGACGCAATTTTCAAACATTCTGTAATGCCTCCTGCATGCGATAGATCAGGTTGAATAATGCCTAATCCGCCCGCTTCAAAAACCGGCTTGAAATCAAAACGGCTATACATACGCTCCCCTGCGGCAAGCACTATGCTAGTGTGCCGGGACAGCACGGCATATTGTTCTGAATATTCAGGCAATACAGGCTCCTCGACAAAGAGTGGGTGATAGGGCTCAAGCTCTTTTAACAGCAGCTTGGCCATTGGAACCGATACTCGGCCATGAAAATCTAAGCCAAAATCAATTTCAGACCCACAAGCCTCACGAATTGCTGCAACCCGCGCAACGACTTTTTCAACAGTACGATAGCTGTCAATAATCTTTAATTTTCCGCAGCCATTGAGCTTAAATGTATCCCAGCCCTGTGCGTGAAGTTGTTTTATCTGCCGGCTCTCATCTTGTGGGTCATCACCGCCTACCCAAGAATAGGTTTTCATACTGTCGCGCACCGTGCCGCCAAGCAATTCATATACTGGCACGCCTAACGCTTTGCCTTTAATATCCCACAGCGCCTGATCAATGCCAGCGATAGCAGACATGAGAATTGGACCACCCCGATAAAACCCACCGCGATAAAGTGTATGCCATATATCATTTATTTTGCGTGGATCCCGGCCAATCAAATAGGGCGCTAATTCAGTCACGGCCGTAGCAACCGTTTTGGCGCGCCCCTCAATGACCGGCTCACCCCAGCCAGTAATACCTTCATCTGTATCTATGGCTAAAAATAGCCATCGCGGGGCAACAGGATAGAGACGGAGATTAGTGATTTTCATGGTGTGAATATCTCAGACTATGCAAGAGCGTTATCGGTGGTTTTATTATTAAAACAGAGCGTTTTTATCCCTTTCTCTGTTTTACGTTTTATCATCATATCTGCTGTGCACTCGTGAAAAAATGGGTAATGCGATGACTGTCACAATTATCATTATTTTGTGAGTCTAAGATAAATGGCCCTTTTTAGCTAATAGATAAAACCTGTATCAGTTTCGATTTGGGGTGTTCACATTGCACCCCATTACGTATACATGATTATAGCGAAAGCACCCGTAGCTCAGCTGGATAGAGCGCTGCCCTCCGAAGGCAGAGGCCAGAGGTTCGAATCCTCTCGGGTGCACCATTTCTTCTCATGTTATCAATAGATTAACCAAGACAGGCTACGTGCTTGCCTCTTGTTACCTATGAATCCAAAACTAGCGGCTTTCCTGAGGTTTTTTGCAAAAGTGTTTTGGTGAGATATGACAAGAATGTCCCAAAAGAAAAATTTTATTGCGTAAAGGGCTGTTTATTTGATGGCAAGCAAGCATGAAGATATTCTGGTTAGGCCATCAGATTTTTACGGGGACAGAAAACAAATAAACGATTTAAACGGCATCATCGATCTGGTCAGCGGGTAGCAATTGCAAGTTCAGGGAAGACCTCATCAAACACCTAACTGGACACGCTGAACTGCACGGCGCAAAGTTGCATGGTGCGGGATGGGTCATATTGGTTGTTGCGAGTGGTGCCGTCTTAACGGAGATGATGATATGTTTAATCAACAAATCTTATCGTAAACGCATGCAGGAAAGAGGCCTCATGAAGCATGAGAGCTAATGAAGCTATGGTGTTTCAATCGTAAAAAGATCATAATCTTTTTTTAAGAGCATGCCTCCTAAAAGCACTCGACTGGATGACACATAAATGACTAAGCCCTTGATTGATTTGCCAAGCACCTCACAAAGCCCTCTCCAAGTTCATGTAAACAGAAACGGTTTCAAAGAGAGTTTGCATGAGGTCGATATTGCCGTTTGCGATGCTGACGGGTCAGTTATATTGGGCATGGGCGATGTAGAAAGTATCATCTTTCCGCGTTCGGCAATGAAGCCACTTCAGTCAATAGCACTGATTGAGCTTCTAAACTCGTCATCTGATATTCCTGAGTTTTCAGAAGCTGAGGTTGCATTGATTTGTGCAAGTCATAACGGTGAAACGCTGCATACTGAGGCTGTAACCGAGTTACTTGGTAAGTTTGACATATCAATTGATGAGCTGACTTGCGGTGCTCACTGGTCGATGGACCAAAAAACGATGATATCACAGGTCAGAAGTATGGATGAACCTCATAAAGTCCATAATAATTGTAGCGGCAAACATGCCGGCATGCTGATCCTCTCAAAGCTGATGAATGGCACTACTTCCAGCTATGCAACGCTTACAAATATCGCCCAACAACAGATTCTGGGCACTTTGGAGTTCATGACTGGTTTAGATTTGATGCAGTACACACATGGTATAGATGGCTGTGGTGCGCCTGTATTTTCAGCCCCGTTGGGCAATTGGGCAAGAGCATTTGCTCTGTTTGCCGGTGGCGGCGAACTACCTGAAATAAGGCATGAAGCCTGTCAGAGAATACGCAAAAGCATAGCAGCAGAGCCACTATATATTGCCGGTCATGATAGAGCCTGTAGTGCAATTAACTTAGCTTATGGCAAAGCAATTACCGTAAAGACAGGTGCTGAGGGTGTTTATTCTGCTGCATTCCATGAATTAGGGCTAGGCGCCATGGTAAAAGCTAGGGATGGAAACAAAAGAGGCGCAGAGGTTGCGATAGGTGCAGTTATCAAGGCTTTAGGTTACCCCATAGATGACGTGGTTAAGAGCGTCTTCCAACCAAAGCTTTTAAACTGGGCTGGAGAAGAGGTTGGCGACATTACAGTGCCGCAGCTCCCATAGGCATTTAACTATCTGGAACAGTTTCGAGTGCTATGGTGTTGGTTCTTCGTTCGACCCATTGAGGCTTTCCGAATCCACAGATTCGAAGTGAAACTGAAACTCATTAAACCCTCGCTTTTTCAAAGCAGCTTTAGCAAGCCCAGTTATCTTGAGGAGTTCCAAATCCATATTTTCATCTTTGTTAAACTCTCGGGATAAAATTATTATCGTGAAGTAGCCATTTGGATAGGGCATAGCTTCATGTTCAAAGCCAACTATGTGGTCGACCTGAATTTCAGCCATCAAGCCATCAGTTCTAAGGGTATAACGCCAGTTGCCTCTTATCCACTCAACCATAGAGCCTACCCTCTATTTGTTTGCCTAATAACAATAACTACACCAGACCCTTTAACCACTCTTTTGAAAGTGGCTCATTAACAAAGGGACCAAGGGCCGGTTTTTTTCGGGGTATGGGACCCTTTTGAAGCTTATGAATTAATAAATGACCGCATTTGTTCAACTTCTGCGTTGTATTTCTCAAGCAGCCTTTTAACAACGTCACCAATCGAGACCATTCCAACAAGGCGGCTACCACTCACAATAGGTAAATGCCGGCACTTATTCTCGGTCATGACCTGCATTAAATCTGATGATGTCACATTCGTTGTCACAGAAAGTACGTCTTTGGTCATAACATCAGAGGCCGTTAAATTGTGGATAGAGCCACTCCAAGCAAGCCTTCTGACTATGTCTCTTTCAGAGACGATACCCTCAATCGCTCCGTTTTTGGAAACCACCACTAAGGCTCCAATGCTATTATTGGCCAAGACATTGACAACTTCCTGTAGGGAGGTTGTTGCAAAAACAGTCAAACATCTGCGTTTCGTTAACGATTGAACAAACGGTGTCATTGATTTCACCCAACGCGCAAGCCAGAGGAAACACTCGGCAATAACCGTTCAAAAATATTTGTCACTACCGAGTGCTATCATTGCTAGCACCCTCTTTTTCCAATTTTGTATAGTGTGGTGCTGCGTGATAGAATCATGGTGCGACAGAATGTCGCGATTGTCAATTTCTATGTATCGTTTGCCCGTAAGCACTTAGGAAAAGTTTCCACCAGTAGTAACCAGCAAGGGCGAGAAGTATCTTTGCTTTTGCATAGGGATTATTACGCTCAGCAGAAATCAAACGCTGCAGCTCAGCTGGACTAGAGCCCTGCCTTCCGAAGGCAGAGGCTAGAGGTTCGAAGCTTGTCGGATGCGCCAAACTCCTCGTATAAACACAACTAACTAATCGAAATGCTTCACTTTATGTGTCTGCATGTCGATTGGTGTCTAACAAAATAATAGCCCATTGCT
>ERZ887849.3292-NODE-3292-length-12293-cov-4.569783_pt1 | contig 12293 bp, 8 predicted proteins | sample MGYA00521267_ERZ887849 | MGnify/ENA primary metagenome ERZ887849 (study PRJEB32303, sample SAMEA104408601) | aquatic metagenome | biome: Brackish water; feature: Pelagic; material: water | place: Baltic Sea | collected 2014-06-06T16:11:00 | depth 2,863 m ... | reverse complement strand
GACCGGGATGGCGCTCGTCCGTTTGGACAACGGCAAGGTCGTTGACGCAAATCAACCGCTTGCCGACATGCTCGACCGGCCTCTCGATTCGCTGCTCGGTATGGCGATCCGCGCCCTGACGCATCCGGACGACCTGGCAGCAGCGGCATCGCAGCGCGCCCAACTCGAGCTGGGAATCTCCGATACCTACGCACTTGAACAGCGGTACAAGCGTCACAACGGCGGTTACGTGTGGGCACGTACACGTGTGTCGATCACCGAAGAAGATGGTGTGTCGTTGGCAATCACACACATCGAGGACATCACGGAGGAACGGCATTCGAAGGCCTTGCTGATGCATGCTGCAACCCATGACGACCTGACCGACCTTTCGAACCGGACGGCGCTGGTGAGCCGCCTTGACGCTCATCTCCTGCTTGCGCAGCCCGGCCAGGTGGCTGTGCTTTTCATCGATCTCGATAATTTCAAGGTCGTCAACGACAGTCTCGGACACGGTCTCGGCGATCAGGTGCTGCGCGAGATCGCCAAGCGTTTTCGTGGCGTGATGCGCGGCAGTGATCGGTTGGCACGTTTCGGCGGTGACGAATTCGTGGTGTTCATCGACCGCGTGTCGATTGGTGGCGAAGACACGCCGAGTGGAGCGTTCGTCGACCCGGCAGCAATCGCGGAACGCCTCCGGCGTGCGGCGATGGAACCAATCGTGATCGAGGGTCACGAGATGGTGGTCACGGCCTCCATTGGTGTTGCCGTGAACGCTGCGCCCGGTTTCACTGCAGACGAGCTGGTGCGCGACGCCGACGCCGCGATGTATCGCGCCAAGGCCGCAGGGCGTGACCGAGTAGAAGCATTCACCGCGGAGACGCGCCAGGCATCGGTCAGCGCACTGCAACTCTCGTCAGAGCTGCGGCGCGGTATCGAACGCCATGAGATCGTCCCGTACTTCCAGCCGATCGTTGACCTAGAGTCCGGCGAGCTTGTGAGCTTCGAGGTGCTCGCTCGCTGGCTCCACCCGGAACGCGGGTTGCTGATGCCCGGTGAATTCCTCCCGACGGCTGAGTCCGGCCGGATGATCGTCGATCTTGGCGCGTCGATTTTGCGTGATTCGTTCGCGCAGCTCGCGCAGTGGCGGGCAAGAGGTATGCGTTTCGCGAACTGTGGTCTTTCGGTCAACGTTGCGACGCAGCAACTCATCGATCCAGAGTTCGTCGAGACTGTGCGCGACGCGCTTGGCTCGACGGGGATCGCTGCCGACTCAATTTGGCTCGAGATCACCGAGACGACGCTGATGCAAGACACCGTCGCTGCCAGCTCAGCGATCCGCGAACTGCGCAGCCTTGGCCTGCACCTGTCGGTCGATGACTTCGGCACCGGCTACTCGTCACTCACGTATTTGAAGCGTTTCCCGGTGGAAGCAATCAAGGTTGATCGATCGTTCGTCGCGGGCCTCGGCCTCGAAGATGACGACACATCAATCGTCGAAGCAGTCGTCCGCCTCGGGCACAGCCTTGGACTGTCGGTCGTTGCCGAAGGTATCGAGACTCCGCTGCAGCTCAACAGGCTGCGCGACCTCGGCTGCGATAAAGCCCAAGGATATCTCTTCGGACGTCCCCGCCCTGCGTCGATAATTCAGTCCGAACGGGTGTAGTCATTACTCCGGATTACTCCGGATTACTCCCGTTCCGCCGATCCGTTCGGGCTGCCTGCATGGCCAACGGGTGATTCCAGGTTCGGTGTGACAGGGCTACGTGTCGAGTGGGCCGATTCTGTTCTGGCAGCATGTCACGATGCCGATTGCTCCTGCATATGACTGGGTTGCTCACCACGCAATGGTGAGCCCTGACCGACCGGCCTGGGCCGACATCGACTCCACTGGTGACGGGGCTGGGTTGGTGTGTAACTGGCGGGAGGCCGACGAACGAGTTGGCTGGTCAGCAGCGATGTTGCGCGACGACTTCGGCGTAGGCCGCGGTGACCGCGTGGTGATGTTTTCGATGAACCGTGTCGAGTTCATCGAAGTGCAGTTCGCCTGCGCTCGGCTCGGCGCGATCTTTGTGCCCGTCAATTGGCGACTCACGGTTCACGAACTCGACTACATCGTCAGCAATGCCGCGGCCACCGTGCTTTGTGCTGACCCCGAGTTCGGTGACACCGCTGCCGAACTCGCTGAGCGGACCAATGTGGCGCACCTGGTCATATTCAGTGGGGCAGGGTCGCATCCCGAGGGGAGTGTGGACTACGACGATGGGCTCGCTGCCGCAGCCAACCGCATCGACATCGACCCGGCAGTGGCCCCGCTGATGCCCGAGCTCACCCACGACGATCCGTTGACGATCATGTACACCTCGGGCACCACCGGTCGTCCGAAGGGAGCGATCATTACGCACGGCATGTCGTTCTGGAACTCGATCAACCTCGCCGAGCTGAGCGATCTCAGCCGTTCGATGGTCAACTTCTGCTTCCTCCCGCTGTTCCACACCGGCGGGCTCAACTGCTACACCAACCCCGCTGCCTACTTCGGTGGATCAACGCTGATCATGCGCACTTTCGACCCGGGCGAGGCGCTCGACCTGATCAACGATCCGGAACGTGGCATCACCCACTTTCTCGGCGTGCCCGCGAACTACCTGTTCATGGGTCAGCACGAGAAGTTCACCACCACTGACTTCTCCGGCGTGGTCACCACAGCCATCGGCGGTGCACCCTCGGCGCTTCCCTTGCTACAGATGTGGGAGAAGGTTGGTTGCCCGCTCATCCAGGCGTTCGGGATGACCGAAACGAGCCCGATGGTCACGTCGATCTCGAAGGAGATGGCGGTCACGAAGGCCGGCTCCGCAGGCCTGCCAGGGATGAATACGGCCATTCGTATTGTCGGCGAAGACGGTGGTGACGTGGCTCCGGGTGAGATCGGGGAACTGTGGTGCAAGGGGCCAAACATCACGCCGGGCTACTGGAACAATCCCGAGGCAACCGCCGATGCAATCACGGATGGCTGGTTACACACGGGCGACGCGGCGCAGATGGATACGGACGGCTACATGTACATCGTTGACCGATGGAAAGACATGTACATCTCCGGTGGCGAAAACGTTTATCCGTCGGAGGTCGAGTCGACGCTGTTCGATCTTGCGGGTGTCGCCGACGTCGCAGTGATCGGGCTGCCTGACGAAAAGTGGGGTGAGGTCGGCCAGGCAGTCATCGTGAAGTCGGCGGATTCTGCGGGTTTAGTTTTGGACGAGACCGCGATCTTAAACTTCTGCCGTGAACGCCTCGCACGGTTCAAGGTGCCTCAGTCCGTGCGCTTCATCGACGAATTGCCGCGCAATGCCACGGGAAAGATTCTCAAACGCGAACTGCGCGACTGAACTGTCAGGTTTGGGTTCCAACCTTGAGGTTGCGAAACGCCACGCCTTTGTCGACAGCAGGTTCACGTGGCAGGCCGAGGACGCGATCGCCGATGATATTGCGTTGAATCTCGTCAGTCCCACCAGCGATGCCCGAAGCGAAACTTCGCAGGGTCAGGCTCTGCGCGCTGCCACCGTGCGGATCATCGTCGGCCCAAGCGACCGACGACACGCCGGCGATCTGGAGTGCAATCTCACGCATCCTCCACGCAATCACTGAGCCATACAATTTGCCGAGCGAGCCGCCGGGGCCCGGCGTGTTGCCCGCCTTCATCTCGGTGCGGGTGCGCATGGCGATGAGTGCTTTGGTGGTCTCCATCGAATACACCTGCATCATCTGATCGCGGACGACCGGGTTGTCGATCGCTCCTGATGCCGTCGCGTAGTTGTGGAGTTGGTCGTACATCGGTCGGTTGATACCGCCGCCGCCACCCGCACCGATCGCCACACGTTCGTACATCAGCATCGCGGTGGCGAGCTTCCAGCCGGTGTTCAGTTCGCCGAGCAGCCAGTTTTTCGGAATGGCCAGATCGGTGAAGAACACCTCGTTGAAATGTGACTCGCCGTTGATCTGGTTGATTGGACGGATTTCGACGCCGGGTGCCTGCATGTCGAGGATAAACATCGACAGGCCCGCATGCTTGACCTGATCTGCGTCGTTTCGTGCTACGCACAATCCGTACTGCGATTTGTGCGCCAAGGTGGTCCAGACTTTCTGGCCGTTGATGATCCACTCGTCGCCGTCGAGTTCGGCTTTGGTCTGCAGTGATGCGACGTCCGAGCCAGCGCCGGGTTCAGAGAACATTTGGCACCACAGCGTTTTGCCGGTGATCAGATCAGGCATGAACTGGCGCTTCTGCTCGTCAGTGCCATGGTCGTTCATCATCGGCAGGCACATGCCGTGGCTGATGACAAACTCGCTTTCCATCATCGGGTAATTCTCTTTGACCTCGCGCCACACCTTGTCGTGGGCATTGGTTAATCCCACCCCGCCGAACTCTGTGGGGTACGGCACCCCCGCGCCGACGCCCGCCACGGCGGCCGCAGCGTGGAACGCGCACGACTCTTCGAACGTCGGTGCGCCCTCCGGCGTTGGCTGCGACTCCATGAAGTTGATGCACCGTTGGCGGAAGTCGTTCATGTCGTCCATCTCGTCACCGTATGAATCGCGCGTTCGGCAGAGCGAGACGGGAGGGTGAGACGGCTGGACAGGTGAGACGGCTGGGTCAGATCGTTCGGTCGCTCAGTGTGCTCGTGCCTGCCGATGGTGCGTGACGTTTCGGGCCGATCAGCCGGGCGCCGAGGTGATCGGCAACCGTCACGGATCGGTACGTACTGTCAGGTCGGCGGAACGCCGGGAGAGGTTCGACGGCAACATCGAGGTCGGGGTAGTGGAAGTACGCGACTGATCGGCGGAGCACCGGATCGGTGCCGTCGCCATGGAGGGGCACTCGATGCACCGTGGATGGCCAGGCATCGTCGGTCCACATTGCGAGCAAATCGCCGACGTTCAGCAGTAACGCCTCGGCGTCGGGGACGATTGGCTTCCAGCCGTCGGATCCGAGGATCTCGAGGCCGGGTACCGGGTCGGCCCGCAGGATCGTGAAGGTGGTGTAGTCGCTGTGTGCGCCCATCCGCTTCTGGCCCGGCGCAGGTGCTACCTCGTCGTCGAGCCGTTCATAGCGGATGCAGGCCATGGTGTCGGGCCCGGCCGTCGACCGACCAGCCAGGTCGTTGATGCCGATGATGGCGCCGATCAGCTGGTCGAGTCGACCGGCGAGTTCGGCCATCGCGTCGAGGTAACGACGGGTCGCTGCAGTGAACCCCGGCGCCTCCGTTGGCCAGGGCGTTGCCTGAATCAGACGATGTGCGCCTGCCCGCGCGTCGTGGCCCGAGTTAAACGACTCAAACAAATCGGGCGGGCTGGCCTCGCCGAGCGAGTACGACAGGGCCTCGCTGCCTCGCTGGCGGTAGCCGCGATTCGCAGCTGCATCGTCGACCACGTACTTCGACTTGGCTCGAAATGGGAGGGCGAAGAACTCTTCCATCTCGGCCCACAGCGAGTTGGCGACGTCGGTCGCCAGACCATGCCCGACCAGCTGGACAAAGCCGTCTTTGCGGAGCGCCCGATCGAGCGCTCCGGATGCGTCTTGGTCGGTCAGGTCCACGGTGTCGATCGTTGCCACGCGCTCACTCTGGCTCATCCCGGGGCCGCTGACCGAACTCACCCGTCGGTGCACTCGCCCGAAATGTGGACTGAAACGCCGCATCAGCGATGCGAGATGGTCTCCATTTCGGGTGGTCTGAGCGATGATGGGGCCATGAGTGACCCGAGCAATGCTGCGCCGAAGATTAAAGACGTCGACTTTGGCGACCTGCTGTACTTGGAGCCGCACGGCCCGGACACATACGTCGGGATCGTGGCGCGGTACCCGTGGGGCAACCGACTCTTCGGCGGCCAAGTCGTTGCGCAGGCGCTTGCTGCGGCAATAGCAACGGTCGAACCCGATCGCCGCCCGCACTCGCTGCATTCGTACTTCATCCGCCCGGGGTCAACGACCGAACCGATTCGTTTCGAGGTGGAACGGCTTCGTGATGGCCGATCGTTCTGTACCCGCCAGGTCGTTGCGCGGCAATCTGGCGGGGCAATCCTCAACGTGTCGGTGTCGTTCCAGGTCGACGAAGATGAAGCTGACGCGCAGATTACCAAGTTGCCCGACGGGCTCGCGCTGCCTGACGATCCGACTCTGGAGAACTACTCGTGGGGCAACCTCATCGATCGGCGTGCTGTTGATCTTCCGGGCCAGGACGGCGAGCCCTGGAGGCTCGGCTACTGGTTGCGGATTATGGACGAAGACAGCGCGCTCCTCGGCGATGATCCGGTTAAGCACACCCTCGCAATGGCGTTTCTCTCAGACGCAGCACCGTCACGTGCGGCACGATCGCCGCACCCAGACTTTGCAAACGACACGAGCGATCGCTTCAAGTTCCAGGGCGCGAGTCTCGATCACTCGGTGTGGTTCCACCGACCGTGCCGAGCCGATCAGTGGCACTGGTTCGACACCCGTTCACACGGCCTGAGTGGTGGGCGTGGTCTTGTCACCGGCGACGTCTTGAACCTCGACGGCACGCATGTTGCGACGATTGCCCAGGAAGTCTTACTCCGTCGTATTCGCGATCGCGGCTGATCGTGCCGTCACTGATCGCCGTCAACACCGTCTGGTTGAGCGTCGCCATGTCACGTGTGCTGGCGGCGTACCGAAGCGGGTTTGCCTGATGAGTTTCGACGGACACTTGTGTTGGTGGAGGCAGCGTTGCGTTTCTTGGTCGGGCGCTACGGTTCTGGACAATGCGAATTTCAGAGCGAGTTGATAATGCGGTGCGATTCATGGCTGAGCTCGCTTCGGGCGAACTCGCCGAGGTCGCCGGTGGTGCGGTCAAGGCTGAGGCGATCGCGACGCGCCAGCGGATCTCGCTCAAGTACCTGCTCGATATCACGCGTGACCTGAAACGTGCCGAGCTGATTCGGTCGAAGCGTGGGCCGACCGGTGGGTTCACGCTGTCGCGGGAGGCAAGTGCCATCTCGCTTGCCGACGTGTTTCGTGCGGTCGACGGCCCGCTGGCTGATGTGCACGACGAGAGCCTCCGTGGGCTCAGCTATCCGGCACCTGCTGAGGCGCTGCCCGAAGTGTGGATGGCAATCCGCGGCAGCTTGCGTCGCGTCCTTGAAGAGGTCAGCCTCACCGACCTCGTCGACGGCAGCCTTCCGGCCGATGTCGTCGCGCTTGCTGCCGGTTATCTCACGAGCACAGATCAGCGCCACCCGCGCTGAATAGCAACTGCGGGGGGGGCATTGCAGGTTTCTGTTGTGTCGCGAGGTTCTGCGGTTTAATGTATTGTCCGTGGAGTTAGTAGAGAATCAGTTAACACATTTGCAGCGGCTCGAAGCTGAGGCGATTCACATCATGCGCGAGGCGGTGTCCGAGAGCGACAACCCGGCAATGTTGTATTCGGTCGGCAAAGACAGTTCGGTCATGCTGCACCTGGCGATGAAGGCCTTTTATCCTTCTAAGCCGCCGTTCCCGCTCGTCCATGTCGACACGACTTGGAAGTTCAGCGAGATGTACGCCTTCCGCGATCAGCGGGCCAAGGACCTCGGCGTGGATCTGATCGTCCACCAGAACCCCGAGTGCATCGAACGCGACATCAACCCCTTCGAACACGGTTCCGCAATGCATACCGACATGTGGAAGACCGATGGCCTGAAACAGGCCATTGACATGAACAAGTTCGACCTGTGCTTCGGTGGAGCGCGGCGCGACGAGGAGAAGTCGCGGGCCAAGGAGCGCATGTTCTCGGTTCGCTCAGCGCAGCATCAGTGGGATCCGAAGCGCCAACGCCCCGAGCTCTGGAGCCTCTACAACGCTCGTCGAAGCGCGGGCGAGACGCTCCGCGTGTTCCCGATCTCGAACTGGACCGAACTCGACGTGTGGCAATACGTTCACCTCGAGCAGATTCCGATCGTGCCGCTGTACTACGCGGCGCCTCGGCCGGTCGTGCACCGCGGTGGCACGTTGATCATGATCGACGACGATCGCTTCCAGTTTGAGCCGGGCGAAGAGCCTGAGATCAAGAAGGTGCGGTTCCGTACCCTCGGCTGCTACCCGCTGTCGGGCGCCATCGAGAGCGACGCGGACAGCCTCACTGGCATCATCCAGGAGATGCTGCTCGCCACCACGTCCGAGCGCGAGGGCCGGTTGATTGACAGCGACTCCGCTGGCTCGATGGAGAAGAAGAAGCAAGAGGGGTACTTCTAATGGCGCACGTTTCTGATCTGATCGCGGTCGACATCGACGAGTACCTGACGTCGCATCAGTACAAGTCGCTGCTGCGGTTCATCACGTGCGGCAGTGTTGACGACGGCAAGAGCACGCTGATCGGGCGATTGCTGTACGAGTCACACATGGTCTTCGAAGACCACCTCGCACAACTTGAGGTCGACTCGGCCAAGGTCGGTACACAGGGAACCGACCTCGACTTTGCTCTGCTGCTTGACGGCTTGACGGCTGAACGCGAGCAAGGCATCACGATCGACGTCGCGTATCGATTCTTTTCAACGGAGAAGCGCAAGTTCATTGTGGCCGATACGCCGGGGCACGAGCAGTACACGCGCAACATGGTCACCGGGGCGTCAACTGCTGACGTTGCGGTCGTGATGGTCGATGCCCGAAAGGGCGTGCTCACCCAGACCCGCCGGCACAGTTATCTCGTATCGCTGCTTGGGATCAAAGAGGTTGTCGTCGCTATCAACAAGATGGATCTCGTCGACTACTCGGAGAAGATCTACGACGCCATCATCACCGAGTACACCGATTTCGCTCGCCAGATCGGGCTGCAGAGCGTCAATTACATTCCCGTTTCAGCGCTGAAGGGCGACAACATCGTCGACCACAGTGAGAGCACTCCCTGGTACGACGGTCCCACGCTGATGACGTACCTCGAAGAGGTTCCCGTCGATGATGACGTTGCAGCGGGGCCCTTCCGCATGCCCGTTCAGTGGGTCAATCGCCCCAACCTCGACTTCCGGGGCTTCGCTGGCCGGATTGTCGGCGGTTCCCTCAGGCCAGGTGACACGGTCCGGGTGCTTCCAGCGGGCACGACGAGCATCGTCGACCGCATTGTCACGATGGACGGCGACCTCGATGTTGCTGTCGCTGGCCAGTCGGTCACCATCACCCTCGCCGACGAGATCGACGTCAGCCGCGGCGACCTCATGTGTCTGGCTGATCAGCCAGCCGAAGTAGCCGACCAATTCGAGGCACACGTCGTGTGGATGCACGAAGACGAGATGTTGCCCGGCCGTCCCTACCTGATGAAGATCGGTACTCGCACCGTCGGCGTGACTCTCGCGACTCCGAAGTTTCGGGTCGACGTCAACTCGCTGGAACACCTCGCTGCCAACACGCTCGAACTCAACGAGATCGGCGTGTGCAACCTCAGCCTCGACCGGCCGGTTCCGTTCGACCCGTATGCGGACAATCGTGAGATGGGCTCGTTCATCATCATCGATAAGCGCAGCCAGGCCACTGTGGGCGCTGGCATGTTGCACTTCGCACTTCGGCGCAGCCACAACATCCACTGGCAAGACGTTCGCGTTGACAAGGCAGCCCGTGCTGATCAGAACAACCATCAGCCCGGCGTCGTCTGGTTGACCGGCCTCTCGGGGTCCGGCAAGTCGACCATTGCGAACATCGTCGAATCGAAGCTCCACACGCTCGGCGTGCGGACGTATCTGCTCGATGGTGACAACGTTCGCCACGGACTCAATCGCGACCTCGGCTTCACCGATGCAGATCGCGTGGAGAACATTCGGCGGATCGCTGAAGTTTCAGGCCTGATGGTCGACGCGGGTCTTTTGGTCCTCGTGTCGTTTATCTCGCCATTCCGCGCCGAACGCCGCTTGGCCCGCGAGCGAGTGGAAGTGGGCGAGTTCATCGAAGTACACGTCGACACGCCGCTCGCTGTTGCTGAAACGCGCGACCCGAAGGGCTTGTACGCCAAGGCTCGTGCCGGTGAATTGGCAAACTTCACTGGGATCGACTCGCCCTATGAAGCTCCGGAGTCACCGGAGGTACATGTCGACACCACGGCACTGTCTGCGGAAGAAGCCGCTGATCAGATCATCGCTGCGCTTCGTGCAAACGGCCTCATCAGCTGACCCGAGATCTCGGCGCTCAAGGAATGAACTGTTGCAGCAACCTCGGGACACGACACAGCGGTTTCCGCCGCATTCAGTCCCGAGAAACAGCTGTGGTGAGTTAGAGAAACCCGCCGAGGCCCGGGTTGACGCCATCGACGATTTGCTGGGCTCGTTCGAGCACGCCCGGCTTGGTTTCGTCGTGGGTGAGGATCCAGAACTTGTTCTCGATGACAGCATCGTGCACTGCATCAGCGACGACCTCAGTCGCAATGCCGTTCGCCACCAACGATTCGATCGTCGCCTGCATCCCACCGGCCACAGGGTTGTCAGCCGGTTCAGGCCGGAGATTGTCGGGCATGTTGCGGTCGCTTTTGGCGATACCGGTGGCCACGAAGGCAGGGCAGAGCACCGACACGCCGACGGCATTGTTGGCAAACTGCATTTCCTTGGTCAACGTCTCGGATAGGGCGACGACGCCGTACTTGGCAACGCTGTACGCCCCCATGAACGGAGCCGATCCGTGGCCAGCCATCGAGGCGGTGTTCACGACGTGACACGGCTCGCCGTGCGCGATCATCGCCGGAAGGAAGACCTTGCAGCCGTAGATCACGCCCCACAGATCGATGTCGATGGTCCAGCGCCAGACCTCGAGGTTGTCGGGATCAGCGACCGGACCACCAGCGCCGACACCAGCGTTGTTGCACAGCACATGGACCTTGCCGAAGGCCTCGATGGCAACTCGTTCGAGTTCGCGCTGCTGCTCAATGTCGCGAACGTCGACCTGCAGGCTCACGACCGAGTAGTCAGCAGCAGTCAGTTCGGCCACGGCTACTTCCATCGCCGGAACTTCGATGTCGCCAATCACCAGGTTCATGCCGGCGGCGCCGAACCGGTGAGCCATCGCAAGACCGATGCCGCTCGCCCCACCGGTGATCACTGCCGTTTTGCCGTTCAGGTTCTCCATCCGGAATGGTCTACTCGGCCCGCACTGCTGAGATATAACGCTGGCCGTGGCCTGAGTGGCCTGAGTGGCCTGCGCGGCGCGGCGTCTCGGTTCTCAGGGATGCAGCGTGGCGATCTGGTCGTCGGTCCATCCAAGCTCGGCCATCACCTGCGTGGTGTGTTCACCAAGGCCTGGTGCGTGCAGCCGCACAGTCTCATGGTCGTCGCCCCGACTCGCGAACCGGATGGGGTCTCGGGTGTAGCGGTACGGACCCTCGGTTGGGTGCTCATCGTCGTGCAACAGATCGATGGTTTTGAAGTGCGGATCGTCGGCAATGTGTTCCAAGTCGAGGACGGCTGATGCCGGTATCGACCGGCTGTCGCAGAAGTCGAGCAGTGTGGCCGTTGGCAGGTCAGCGACCATTGCGTCGAGCATGCCGTAGAGCTCATCGGAGTTGGCGATGCGCGAACGCTGCTCGGCGAATCGCGGATCAGTAGCGAGCTCGGGTCGGCCAACGAAGCCGAAGAAGTCACGCCAGTTGGCGTCGGTATATGGGAGCAGGACAACCCAGCCGTCGGCGGTTTCGCGGGGGCGCCGATTCGGGGTCGTGATTCGCGGGTAGCTGAACTGGCCAACCGGTGGTTTGAAGGTCGAGCCACCGAGATGTTCGACGAGGTTGAACGAGGCCATGACCTCGGCCATTGGCACCTCGATCGAATCGCCCTCGCCCGTCATTGCACGCCGGTACAGCGCGGCCGTAATGGCAGGCACAATGTGCAGGCCGCTGACCTTGTCGGCGATGATCGATGGCATCAACTGCGGCGGTCCGCCCGAGTAGGTGAAGAGGTCGACAACACCGGACGCTGCCTGGATCACGTCGTCGTAGGCCGCTTTGTCGGCGTTCGGGCCGTTGCTGCCCCAGCCGTTGGCGACGCAGGTGATGATGTCTGGCTTGATTGCCCGAATCGATGCGTCATCGATCCCGAGTCGGCTCAACGCCGAGCGTCGCATGGTCGTAACGAACACGTCCGCTGTGGAAACGAGGTCGCGCAGCGCTGCAGCGCCGCTGTCGGACTTGAGGTCGAGCACGACGCTGCGCTTGTTGCGATTCAGGTTGAGGCTGAACGCGCTCATCGTGGCGCTACGTGCTGGCTCGTAGTGCCGAATGATGTCGCCCTCGGGTGTCTCGACACGAATCACGTCAGCACCCATGTCACCGAGCATGCGTGTGGCCAGCGGGCCCATAACC
>ERZ887849.3287-NODE-3287-length-12300-cov-10.677828_pt1 | contig 12300 bp, 12 predicted proteins | sample MGYA00521267_ERZ887849 | MGnify/ENA primary metagenome ERZ887849 (study PRJEB32303, sample SAMEA104408601) | aquatic metagenome | biome: Brackish water; feature: Pelagic; material: water | place: Baltic Sea | collected 2014-06-06T16:11:00 | depth 2,863 m ... | reverse complement strand
TCAAGCCCTCGTTGACAAGGTGTTCCTGGTGGCCCGAGATCGTATCAGGTGGCGCAATCCAAAGTGCCCTCATCCCTCGACCTCGAGCGCATCGACACGTTGCAATCCTCGCGGTAAGAGACGCCCACGCTTCGCACGTTCGGCGGTAAAGGCCACGAGGTCTTGGGCGTTCAAAGTGACGTGACGTTTTCCAGCAACCACACGAAGTGACTGGCCCTGGCTCATGACGGTCAAGGCAACCACTCGATGCCCTTCTTTCAGCGCCGAGGACGGCACCTGAATCAACTTATTCCCTTTGCCGCGTGCAAGCTCCGGAAGCTCTGCAACAGGAAAGACCAGCAAGTGCCCACTGGACACCACCACAGCAATCTGATCCGTCTCAGGATCGCCAATGGCGACTGGGGGCAGAAGCTTGGCATCAGCCAGATTCACAACATGCTTACCTGCTTTGTTACGTCCGACCAAATCAGTATGCCGGCAGACAAACCCATAGCCATGATCCGTAGCAAGCACCCAGCGCGCGGTATCATCGCCCAGCGCCAACTGCACCGCACGTGCCTTTGGTGGTAAATCAACGCGTCCACTCAGTGGTTCTCCTTGGCTTCGCGCCGAAGGTAACGTATGCGTTTGTAAGGTATACGCACGACCATCGGAATCAAAAACAACCAAGGCGTGATTCGACCGACCCTTCACGGCACAGAGGAATCCATCACCCGACTTATACCCAAGTGTTAAGGGTTCAATGTCGTGGCCCTTGGCTGCTCGAATCCACCCATTTTCGCTTAGGATTGCCGTCACCGGCTCTGACGGCATCAGCTGATCTTCACGCAGGGCACGGGCCTCTCCCCTGACAACAATGGGCGAACGACGCGCGTCCCCATAGGTGTCTGCATCCCGGGTCAGTTCTTGACGAATCAACGCAGTCATTTTCGAGCGTGACCCAAGAATCCCTTCGAGCCCCAAACGCTCGGTCTCTAAGGCTTGTTGCTCGGCCTGAATTTTGATTTCCTCAAGACGTGCCAAATGACGTAATCGAAGATCCAAAATGGCGTTCGCTTGGACTTCGGACAGACCAAAGCGGCGCATGAATTCCGTTTTTGGATCCTCCTCCTCACGAATAATCCGGATGACCTCATCAATATTGAGATAGGCAATCAAATACCCTTCAAGGACATGCAGACGATCCAATACTTGATCGAGACGATGGGTAAGCCGGCGAGTCACCGTGTCACGACGCCACGCCAGCCATTCACTGAGCAGAGGAACCAATGCTTTGACTTGTGGCTTGCCATCGATCCCGATCACATTGACGTTTACTCGATAACTTTTCTCGAGATCCGTCGTTGCAAACAAGTGAGTCATCACCTGGTCAAAATCGACACGATTGGACCGCGGCGTGAGCACCAAGCGAGTCGGGCTCTCATGATCTGACTCATCACGGAGATCCACAATCATCGGCAGCTTCTTAGCGTTCATCTGACCCGCAATTTGCTCAAGCACCTTCGCCGGCGACGCCTGATAGGGCAATGCATTGATCACGATATCGCCATCTTCGGTCACATAGGTCGCACGCATTCGAACCGACCCATGACCCGTCGCATAGATCGCTTCGAGATCGGCGGGCGCGGTGATGATTTCCGCATCAGTTGGGTAATCAGGGCCATGAATAAACTGGCAAAGATCCGCAGTGGATGCATCAGGATGATCCAGAAGGTGGATCGCGGCAGACACCACCTCGCGCAGATTATGTGGTGGAATATCGGTCGCCATTCCCACAGCAATGCCCGTGGTCCCATTGAGCAAAATGCCCGGGACTCGCGCTGACAGGAGTTTCGGCTCTTTGAGGGTGCCGTCAAAATTTGGTTGCCAATCGACCGTGCCCTGATCTAATTCATCTAAGAATAGTTTGGCAATTGGCGTCAGCCGTGCCTCTGTGTAACGCATGGCTGCAAAACTTTTAGGGTCATCCGGAGATCCCCAGTTGCCCTGACCATCAATGAGGGGATATCGCGTACTGAAGGGCTGGGCAAGCAACACCATCGCTTCGTAGCATGCGGAATCACCATGTGGATGGAATTTACCGAGCACGTCACCAACGGTTCGCGCAGACTTCTTGTGTTTCGATTGTGCGGATAAGCCCAGTTCACTCATTGCATAGATGATTCGCCGTTGAACTGGCTTTAAGCCATCGGCAATGTGTGGAAGCGCGCGGTCAAGAATGACGTACATCGAATAGTCGAGATACGCCTTTTCAGAGTATGTCTTCAGCGCAAGGCGCTCAAATCCTTCGGTCGCAACGAGGCTCAAAATCCATCCTTTCGCAGGGTATCACTGACGCGGAAACTACCCGTGCCAGCGACTATAGGCAAGACTGCCTGCGGCCATTGCGACAATAAACAGGCCGATGGTCGTTGGTGCAATCAATATTGACGCCAACGCAGGTCCGGGGCATAACCCACCGATCCCCCAACCAACCCCAAATATCAACGCCCCCAGCACCAAATTCCGATCAATAGCAGCCCTTAAAGGCACTTGGATATCACGAAAAATCACCGGCACTGTCCGTCGTTGCATGTACCAGTAGCCTGCAGCGGCGACCGGAATGCCGCCACCCATGACAAAAATCAAACTTGGATCAAAGGTCCCTGCAAGATCCAAGAAATTCATAATTTTTGCCGGATTGAGCATCCCAGATAACCAAAGTCCACCACCAAAAGTAGCCCCCATCAACAAGGCAAGGAAACGTCCCATCAGACCACCCCAATCAGTTGGCGCATAACAAATACCGTCAGAATCGCAGAGGTCATAAAACAACCTGTTGCAACAATCGAGCGGACCGATAATCGAGAAATGCCGCAAATCCCATGACCACTGGTGCAGCCCGAACCAAGACGCGTGCCATATCCCACTAATAAGCCTGCCACCACCATGGCCAATGGGTGTGAGGGATCAAAACCGTGCAATGACCCGACACTTAGTTCGAGCACCAGCGGCATGCCAATCAAGCCTGCCAGAAACCAGACACGCCACTGAATTTCACCAAAGTCAAAGTGCAGGGCGCGACCCAAGATGCCGCTTATCCCAATCACCCGCCCAAAAAAAACGAATCCGAGCGCAGCTGAGAGACCAATGAATAATCCCCCCAATACAGACAAACCCGGCGTAAACTCAGTCATTCTATTCTCCCGATGATCCTCAATGTGACAAACGCACACGCACACTGCCCAATTCCTTCCGTGCGGAATATACTTATTCCTCGACGTTCTATCTATGGAGACCGATCATGATCAAGCCTGATGTTCGCGCATTTTTCGATGCCGCTACTTGGACACTGACGTATGTGGTCAAGGATCCAGACTCCGCACACTGTGCAATTATTGATTCCGTGCTCGATTATGATGCGGCAAGTGGCCGTACAAGAACAGAGAGTGCCGACCGTGTCATTGCCATGATCCAAGCAGACGATCTCATCGTGGACTGGATTCTCGAGACGCATGTGCATGCCGATCATTTAAGCGCCGCGCCCTATCTACACCGCGCACTTGGAGGACAAATCGGCATTGGTAATCACATTGTGGATGTCCAAACGATATTTGCTGCACTATTTAATGTCGAACCAGAATTTAAGCGAGATGGCTCTCAATTCGACGCACTGTTCGATGACAACGAAACCTTTCAGATCGGTGGCATGACTGCGACTGCAATGCATACCCCTGGACATACTCCTGCGTGCATGTCCTATCTCATTGGTGATGCGCTCTTTGTCGGCGACACGCTATTTATGCCGGACTACGGCACCGCCCGATGTGACTTCCCCGGCGGTGATGCGCGGACACTGTACCAAAGTATCCAGCGACTCCTGGCGCTGCCACCCGAGACACGCATGTTTCTGTGTCATGACTACCTTCCAAATGGCCGCGAATTAACTTACCAAACCACGGTCGAGGCACAGCGCAGGTCCAATATTCATGTGCATTCAGGGATTTCCGAGGAAGAATTTGTCACAATGCGGACGGCAAAAGATCAGACGCTTTCGATGCCCACCTTGATCCTGCCATCGGTGCAGATCAATATGCGCGCAGGGCAATTACCCCCTGCAGAGGCAAATGGCACTCGCTATTTGAAAATTCCACTGGATGCCGTGTAAGGAGATGACATGTTAATTCGCAAACTCACTGACGAGATTTCGGTTGCCGACCAAATCACTGCAACGGACATTGACGCCATTCAGTCAGCTGGCTTTCGATCGATTGTGTGTAATCGCCCGGATCAAGAGGGTGAGCCACATGTCACCAGTGATGCCGTGGCATCCCTGGCTGCAGGTGCGGGTTTGACCTTTGCGTATTTACCCGTCGATGGAGGCCATATCACCGACGCCGATGTCGATGCACACGGCCAATTGCTCGCCGAGCTGCCGAAACCGATTCTAACGTACTGCCGCAGTGGTGCGCGTTGTGCGAAGCTCTGGGCGCTGAGTGAGTCTGGGAAAACAGATCCAAGTCAGTTGGTGGAAACCGTCGATCAAGCGGGTCTTTCGGTGATGGATATTGCGCATCGTTTATGATGTGTCAGCGCGCGCCCAACGAGCCGGCGGGCGCATCTCACGATTGCGAACAGGCCAAGGCATGAGGCTTCCATGATTCGGGCTCCGATTTCGCATTGGATCCGACGGTATGATCATCGGTATCTGACTGATGACGCGATTGCTGCGGTCATTGTCACAATCATGCTGATCCCGCAGTCTCTGGCCTATGCCATGCTTGCAGGCCTGCCTCCGGAGGTCGGTCTCTATGCATCCATCCTGCCGTTAATAGCCTATGCATTGTTTGGTTCGAGCATGACGCTCGCAGTTGGGCCAGTCGCAGTGGTGTCCTTGATGACAGCCGCGGCGGTCAGTCAGGTCGCCGCACCAGGAACCCCCGAATATTTAGGTGCTGCAATCCTGCTCTCCCTGTTATCGGGGGTCGTGCTGATCGGCCTCGGCATTGCCCGTGCCGGTTTTCTTGCCAACCTGTTATCGCACCCGGTGATCTCTGGATTTATCAGTGCATCTGCAGTGCTGATCGCGATCAGCCAACTGAAACACATTCTCGGCGTTCCGGTGTCGGGCCACGATCTCCCCGCTATTGTTCTTGATCTTTGGCAACACCTCGATCAAACCAACGGTCCGACTGTCATGATTGGTGTCATCACCATTGGCTTCCTGTTCTGGGTTCGCTCTGGACTCAAATCAGTGTTATCTCGTCTTGGGCTCACTCCAAAGCTCGCGGATATTTTCGCAAAAACGGGACCTGTGCTTGCCATCATCGTCACTACCGGATGCGTGGCTGGCTGGCAATTGCACGAACAAGGGGTTGCGATCGTGGGACTCATTCCCGAAGGTCTCCCCATCCCCCACCTGCCGCCCCTGGATTTCACGCTCGCCCGTGAACTCATTCCGGCTGCCATCTTGATCAGTATCGTGGGATTTGTAGAGTCGGTCAGTGTCGGGCATACGCTTGCTGCGCGGCGGCGACAACGCATCGAACCCAATCAAGAACTGATTGGGTTGGGTGCGGCCAATCTCGCCAGTGGTCTCGGTGGTGGATTTCCTGTCACAGGGGGATTTTCTAGATCTGTGGTGAACTTCGACGCAGGGGCTCAAACCCCACTCGCAGGTGTCTTTACCGCCGTGATGATTGCCTTAACCGCACTCTTTCTCACGCCTTTGTTTGAGTATTTGCCCCGAGCAGTGCTTGCCGCAACAGTCATCGTTGCAGTGTTATCACTGGTTGATTTCAAGAGCATCCAGCGGGTTTGGGTGTTTTCTAAATCAGACTTTACAGCCATGATGGCAACCATTGCCGTGGTTTTGTTGGTCGGCGTCGAAGCCGGTATTTTAGCTGGGATCGCATTCTCAATTGCTTTCTTGGTCGCGAAAATTGCGCGGCCGCACGTGGCGATCATTGGCAATGTGCCGGGTACCCAGCACTATCGCAATCATCTGCGTCACACAGTCATCCAGAGTCAGTCAGTTCTTGCAATCCGGTTCGATGAAATGTTGTTTTTTCTCAACAGCCATACACTCGAAGACGCGGTGGCGGAGCTGCTGACCGAGACGCCAGTCTTGACCGACTTGGTGCTCCAATGCGCCGCCATCAACGAGATTGACGCATCTGGATTAGAGGCTTTGGAATCGATCAACCTCCGCCTCGAATCGCTCAGCATCCGCTTTCATCTATCGGAGGTTAAAGGGCCTGTGATGGATCGATTGCGACGAGCAGGCTTTGAGCAACTCCTCACTGGTCAGGTCTTTTTGTCTCACCATGATGCAATGCTCACACTCGATCCGAGCCTCGCACCATCGAACCACGAGCCCTAATCGCGGCCCAAAGCCTTGGAAAGATCCCATTCCGAGTTTTCCAAACGCATCCGCGCCTGCTCTTTGGAACATCCACTGAAGTCCATCAAGATGCGCAATTGGCGCGCGCGTAATTTCGCGTTAGTTGCCTGAACGCAAATCATCTGGTTTCCCCAGACACGACCCAATCGCGTCATCGCGACGGTCGACCACATATTCAGCGCAATCTTCTGTGCAGTTCCTGCTGCCAAACGGGTCGACCCGGATAATACCTCGGGGCCTGTTTGCAACAAAATTGCGAAGTCCACCATCGAAAATAATGGGGCATCAGGCACATTCGCGAAGCCTAACGTCATGGCGCCGCGCGCCCTTGCCGCCTCTGCCACCCCTAAGGTGTAGGGCGTCCGACCCGAGGCCGCAATTGCCAGGACCACATCATCGCGAGTCACAGCTAACTCAGCCACAGCGGCTTGCCCAGCGGCGTAATCATCTTCGGCACCCTCTTGTGCACGGAGGAGGGCATCGAAGCCACCAGCGATGCAAAACCCAAGACGCTCAAATGGCCAGCCAAAGGTGGGGGTCAACTCCACACCGTCTTGCACACCCAGTCGGATCGAGGTCCCAGCACCTCCATAAATGATGCGCCCAGAACCTGCCCGCAAGCGCTCGGCAGCCGCGTCCGAAGCATGCGCCAACACTGTCCCAATTCGAGCCACAACGGCCACGGCCTCCGCTTGGTGGGCAACCAAACGATCCATGGCATCAATCGATGATAACCGATCAAAATCAGCACCCGCACGATCAACCTGCTCAGTGAGGAGATCGCCTAACTCTGTTTCTTTGCCCACTGATCCTTCAACCCAACGGTGAGGTTATAAATCACATGCTCTGGGGTGCTCTCTGGATCCTGTTTAAAGAAGCCCAGCCGCTCAAACTGCCAATAGGCGTCGGGTTGACACACCGCCATGGCGGGCTCAACCCAAGCCGTGCGTTTAATCAATGACTCTGGATTGATGACCGAGGCCAGTTCATCCGCGCGGGCAGGATCCGGCACCGTGAACAAGGGTCCATACCACCGAATGGCAACGCGCTGGGCGGTATTCGCATCCACCCAGTGAATCGTCCCCTTTACCTTGCGACCGGATTGATCCTGTCCAGAACGCGTCGCCGGGTCATACCGCACAATCAAGGTCTCGATACGACCATCGACCCGAATTGTTTCCACGTGATCGACAATAAACCCGTACTTCAGTCGGACTGATCCACCTGGGGTTAGTCGGAAAAATCCTTCTGGTGGATCCTCTTCAAAATCAGACCGATCAATCCAGAGTTCGGGTCCAAAATAGGCGACTCTCGACCCATACTCAGGGTGCTTTGGGTGCCAGGGAATCTCCAACGCAAGCGGGCTCTCAGTCCAGTTGTCCACCATAACCCGGATCGGGTCAAGTACCGCCAAACCCTTTTGTGCGCGCCCCTCAAGATCATCCCGAACCGCGCCCTCTAAGATTTGATACTCGATGGTGTTTGGCTTTCGCGTCACACCAATGCGTTCGCAAAATAATCGAATACCCTCAGGGGAATATCCGCGCCGACGCAAGCCCGCAATGGTTGGCATCCGTGGATCATCCCACCCCTGCACATACCCTTCCGTGACCAGCGTGTTGAGTTTCCGCTTGCTAGTCACCGTGCCTTCCAGCTCGAGACGACTGAACTCCGTTTGTTTCGGCTTGGATGGCACAGGTAACTTCTTTAAAAACCATTCGTACAGTGGACGGTGGTCTTCGAATTCCAGGGTGCACAATGAGTGCGTAATCCCCTCAATCGCATCAGACTGCCCGTGCGCAAAATCATAGGTCGGATAGATGCACCAGGCGTCACCTGCTCGCGGATGCGAGACGTGCTTAATCCGGTAAATGATTGGATCACGAAGATTGAGATTGGGACTCGCCATCGAAATCTTTGCCCGAAGCACCGCCGCACCGTCCGGGAGTTCACCTGCACGCATTTGCGAAAAGCGAGCTACGTTTTCTGCGGCTGCTCGATCTCGATAGGGACTCTCGACCCCAGGCTCTGTCAGCGTGCCACGAGTCGCGCGAATCGCCTCCGCAGACTGCTCATCCACATAGGCATCGCCATGCTGTATTAAATGCACCGCCCACTGATAGAGGGTCTCAAAATAGTCCGAGGCGTGATGCAGCGCATCCCACTGAAATCCTAGCCAACGAACATCGGCTTCAATCGCATCGATGTACTCCTGCGACTCCTTCGCCGGGTTGGTATCATCAAAACGCAAATGACAACGTCCTCCAAACTCTTGAGCTAACCCGAAATTCAGGCAAATGCTCTTCGCATGGCCGATGTGTAAATAGCCGTTGGGTTCAGGGGGGAAGCGTGTGACAGGCACATCTAACTGCCCTTGCTTGATCTGTTCAGCGATCTTGGTGCGTATAAAGTGGGTGGGTTTCTCGAGCATCCCTTACACCATCAACAAGGTCGCCAACTGCCGTCGCCCTTGACGGGCGCGCGGGTCTTCCACGCCGAGCCGATCAAAGATTTTAACGAGCAATACACGCGCACCGTCATCCTTAAATGCTCGATCACGACGAATCAGGTCCAACAGTAATGCGATCGCCCGATCTACGTCATCCATCAGCATGGCATGCGCCGCCAAAAAATAGGCAGCCTCTGAATCCTCTGCATTAGCCGCCAATCGCGCTTCGCATGTCGCGCGATCTGGTCCTTCAGCCAAAATCTCGAGAAACAGCTTTCCAGCCATGACCGCTTTTGCTCTGGGATCCAACTTCTGCACATCCGGCAGCCGGGAGACGATCGCTTCCGCACTATCGATGTCCCCCTTCGCAAGCAAAGCCAAGGCCATCTCCAAATACATCCCGTGATTTTCAGGATCATCGGCTAGCAGCAATTGATAGAGGGCGATTGCATCGTCGTACTGACCTGCCTCAACCATCGCTTTGGCACGTACGTCGGGTGCGTCTTCGCGGGCCTCGACATGCTTATTCAGCATAGTACGAATCTCACCCTCAGGAAGAGCGCCCATGAAATGGTCGACCGGCTGACCATCTTTAAACAGAACAACCGTTGGCAGGGAGCGCACTCCCATCGACGCGACCAACATTTGTTCCGCATCCGAATCGATTTTGGCGAGGATGAAGGCCCCCGCATATTCCCCAGCCAATTTCTCCAAAATCGGACCGAGGCTTTTACAGGGACCGCACCACTCGGCATAAAAGTCGAGTAAGACCGGCGTGGTGCGTGACTGCATCAGGACGTCGGATTCAAAATTCGCGGCGGTGACTTGGATTGAATACGGATTGGACATACAGAACCACTGGAGCTTGAGAAAATGACGTATGAGTATACCCTCTCAAGCCTGAAAACAGTGAGGCATGCATGGATCTACACGCTCGGCAGCAAGAAATCATCGAGGAGTTCGCCTTTTTTGACTCTTGGATGGATAAATATCAATATCTGATTGACCTAGGACGTGAGCTCCCAGAAATGGATGCCAACCTCAAGACAGACAGGCATCTGGTCCGTGGCTGCCAATCCCAAGTGTGGATGCATGTGGCAGGGACATCGGATGCCTTGGAAATTCACGCGAACTCGGATGCAGCCATCGTGTCTGGGTTGATCGCACTGGTGACCCGCCTCTACTCAGGCGCATCCGCCGATGCCGTATTGAATACACCGCCCGCGTTTGTTGAAGCGATTGGCCTCAGCCAGCATCTATCTGCTACCCGAGCTAACGGGCTTGCATCCATGCTCGATCGACTCAAGCAAGAAGCCGCGCGACTGAAAAACGGAATTCATCATTGATATAGGACCATATAAGTCCTATATAATGTGCACCCACAGTGAGGTGCATCGTGATCAAACTCAGCAAGCTGACAGATTATGCGTCCGTATTGCTGGCCGTCATGGCCAGGCACCCGCATATGCGCTGGGCTGCGCATGAACTGGCTGAGCAGACCAAGGTCCCCAAACCGACCTGCGTCAAGGTCCTCAAACTTCTGACTCGCGCTGGCTTGCTGGTGTCAGCCCAAGGCGCACAGGGAGGCTATGCACTCGCCCGACCGGCATCAGAGATTCCGGTCAAGGCAATTATTGAGGCCATTGAAGGCCGACTCGCCATCACGGAATGCGGCACAGACGAGCAACTCTGCAAAATGACAGATCATTGCTCCATCATGTCGCGCTGGCGTGAACTCGGGGATCGCGTCAATGCCATGCTCACGGAAGTGAGCTTGGCGGACCTGGTCAGCCCAACACAATTGCAAGACCGATCACATGATCGGATTGCCGCACGACAGATAGTGTGAGGACAGATATGCGCACGGACCAAGACCTGGATCAGTTGGTTGATCAAGAATACAAATACGGGTTTGTCACGGACATTGATTCCGATACGTTTCCGCCCGGATTGGATGAATCCGTCATTCGGGCGATTTCGGCAAAGAAAAATGAGCCAGAATGGTTGTTGGAATGGCGCCTGAAGGCCTACCAAATCTGGCTCACGATGACTCCGCCGAATTGGGCTCACGTTGCATATCCCCCAATCGATTTTCAGTCGATCAGCTATTTCTCAGCCCCTCGAAAGAAAGGCGATGGCCCACAGAGTTTGGATGAAGTCGATCCTGAGCTGATTGAGGTCTACAACAAACTCGGCATTCCACTTGAAGAACAAATGATGCTTGCGGGCGTTGCCGTCGATGCAGTCTTTGACTCGGTCAGTGTAGTGACCACCTTTAAGGACAAATTACTGGAGGCAGGTGTGGTTTTTTGTCCTCTTTCAGAAGCGGTGCATTCCCATCCTGAGTTGGTCAAAGCACATCTCGGCACCATCATTCCACAACAGGACAATTACTATGCAGCCCTAAACTCGGCGGTCTTCTCGGATGGGTCATTCGTGTACATCCCCAAAGGGGTTCGGTGTCCAATGGAACTGTCCACCTATTTTCGGATTAACCAACAAAATACCGGCCAATTCGAGCGCACTCTCATCATTGCTGAGGAAGGCAGCTATGTCTCCTACCTCGAGGGCTGTACCGCGCCACAACGCGATGAAAACCAGCTCCATGCCGCCGTCGTCGAGTTGGTCGCGATGGCCGATGCCGAGATCAAATACTCGACTGTCCAAAATTGGTTTGCCGGTGACGATAACGGAAAAGGTGGGATTTATAACTTCGTCACCAAGCGCGGTGAATGCCGTGGCGATCGCTCCAAAATCAGTTGGACACAGTTGGAGACCGGCAGTGCGATCACCTGGAAATATCCGAGCTGCATTCTCAAAGGTGCGGATTCTGTCGGTGAATTTTATTCAGTCGCAGTTGCCGGCAAGAAGCAGCAAGCCGACACGGGGACAAAAATGATCCATATCGGACCCCGCACTCGGTCCACCATTATTTCAAAGGGTATCTCCACGAATCGTGGACAAAATGCGTATCGCGGGCTGGTCAAAATCTTGCCTGGAGCAACCGATGCACGAAATTTCACGCAGTGCGATTCACTCTTGATCGGTGATCAATGTGGCGCGCATACCTTTCCGTACGTGGAAGTTCAGGAGCCCTCAGCACAGTTGGAACATGAAGCGACCACCTCAAAGGTGAGTGATGATCAGTTGTTCTACCTACGCACCCGCGGCATGACCGAAGAAGACGCGCTCAACATGGTGGTCAACGGCTTCTGTAAAGATGTTTTTCAAAAGCTCCCTATGGAATTTGCGGTCGAAGCAGAGGCGCTGCTTGGTATTACCTTAGAAGGAGCCGTCGGCTGATGTTAACAATTCAAAACTTACACGCCCGAGTGGGCGAAACGCCAATTCTCAAAGGGATCAACCTCGAGGTGAAAGCCGGCGAGGTCCACGCAATCATGGGGCCTAATGGGTCGGGTAAGAGTACCTTGAGCTCAATTCTCGCGGGTCGTGATGAGTATGAAGTGAC
>ERZ887849.3286-NODE-3286-length-12301-cov-12.330312_pt1 | contig 12301 bp, 13 predicted proteins | sample MGYA00521267_ERZ887849 | MGnify/ENA primary metagenome ERZ887849 (study PRJEB32303, sample SAMEA104408601) | aquatic metagenome | biome: Brackish water; feature: Pelagic; material: water | place: Baltic Sea | collected 2014-06-06T16:11:00 | depth 2,863 m ... | reverse complement strand
TGTTTATCGACAACAACCGACAGAAGCTGTGATTAAGGGATAGACTAGGGTTTTCGAGAGAAACAAATGGTAGCGGAGGAGGGACTCGAACCCCCGACACGCGGATTATGATAAAACTGCTTCAAATTTTCCTATTTATTTTCATTAATTTATAATCACATAAATTGGGTGTGTTAAAAAGTGTGTAATCAAACTTGACCGCCGGGGCAGGATACAGCCGACCCCTGATGGTCTAAGAAGTTGAAAAAAATATTTCCTGATCATGGAAACTGCACGTGTCTTGTCCCATCAACACCTCAACTTGCCGTAACTTCGAGAAAATCTCTTCCGGCTTCGGTCGCTTGTTCGTCATGCTCAATCCTCCACATTCACTATCCATAACACTGGACCAATTCAAATGGGGAGGTTCACTAACCTATTTATGACCTGGCTGGTCCATCGGTTGACCACTAGGGTTTTAGCGAAAAGGATGAACCGGCGCCATTAAGGCCGAACAAAAAAACGATAAACCGAAGATAAATATCAACCCACCCCCAAATATACCAATGCTGTTAATTATCAGTCTACCCATGCTACTTTGACCCGGCAGTAGTGTTAACAAACGTTGGGCAGCTTGCCTAAAATATATTGAAAAGATGGCTAGCAACGTTATGGTGACTGCAGTACCGAGAGACATTGCCAAGACTGCAAACAAGCCGGCAATAACCTGGCCGAGTGAAAAGGCAAGAAGCAAAACAATCACCGCTCCCGAACATGGCCGAATGCCAATTGACAAGACAATGCCGATGAAACTTCGGATTGAAAGCTCTTTTTCAAGATCTCTGGCACTTGGCCCATGATTATGATCACATTCTACCGTGTCATGATGGTGACTGTTGGCAATTTTATTGGAAACAGTGCCTTTTCTTCGGACGCTCAAAATATGCGTGCAGGTAATGTAAAGCCCAACAAGTGCAATCATCGCAAAACTTACTACTTCAACATGATTAACGATCCCTCGTGTCTGGCGCATTGATAAACCCAACAACCAAAACGCAGAACAAACGATGAGTATCGCCGTGAGCCCCTGGACTGTTGCCGCAGCAAACGACAGGATCACCCCTCGGCGCACCTGACTTCCATGCGAAAGCAGGTAAGTTGAAATTATGATCTTTCCATGTCCAGGGCCTGCTGCATGAAACACACCATAGATAAAACTGAGCATTATCAAAATTAGTGAGGCTCTAAAGCCATCATCTTGAATGGCTCGAAGCGCATCTGACAAGCTGGTGTGTAACCCTCGCTGGATAGATTGGATAGCCAACAAATATTGGGTAATGGCATCACTAACGTAAGTTTCTCGCCAAACAAACACCAAAACCAGGGTAGCTAGACAAAGAGAACATGGGAAAAGAAACTTTTGGAAACTCATCAGCAATTCACATGAACCGTTTCTGCAAAAAGTCTGCCAATAGTCTCATTGGGATTATTGTCCAGTGTCGTTGATTGAGAGAGCGCGACAGCATCAGAAGATGGGTTAGGCTGTTCAATCCAGGAATTACATTTTGTGGATGCTTCACCCTCAATTGTGATGGTAGCACCCTCGGCGTGTAACATTTCGATGTAATAGGTTGGGTCAAAAACGGCATAGGACCAGTACTGCGTCTCAAGGCCATTATGCTTATCTACAGCCAAAGAAAATTTCATCTGGATACGGTTTTGGATAACCTTCCATTCAACATCGCCAACTAACTTCGAAGATAAAGTTTCGTTACCATGCTTAATAACGGTAAAATAATTGTAAGGCTCGAGAGCAGCTAAAATTCTATCAATTTCTTGCTGGATACCAATATTTTTTCCTTCAGGATGAACGGCAGCATCCTCAATCACAGCAGTTGAGAAAAAATCATCGAACAGCCAAATTTGTTGAATAGCGATAGACCTGCCATCATTTTGAAGCATTACCCGACTTTCTAAATCAACCCACATATGTGGATGCGCTACTGTAGGTGTCACCATGGACAAGATGAGGAACCAAGCGGCAGTTACGCAGGCCCAAGCCCTAAGCATTTTCACAGTCTCCACAACGCCCATGAATTTCAATGATTGGTCTTTCTGGCACAAAACCACTGCGTTTTGAGATGTTTTCCAGACTTGAATTAAGGCCAGCATCAATATGCTCTTCAACATTTCCACAATCATCACAGATAACAAAAACGGGTGCTGATACATGATTTGCATCACAGCATGTTGTCCATGCGTTTAAGCTCTCAAGCCGATGGACCATTCTTAATTCAATCAGACGGTCCAAAGCTCGATAGATTTGCAGTGGCGCTTTCAGACCATGTTCTCGAAGTTTGTCTAGTAAATCATATGCGCCAACAGGCTGACCTTCCTTATCTAGCGCCTCATATACAAGGGCCTGATTTTTAGTCAGCCTCAACTCCTGTTTTTGTCGCATAGAAACCCCCGTATACTTAATTGACTTGCGATGACTTGTAGCGTGTGAAAAGCCACCGAATGGGAAAAATAGATACGATAAAGACCAAGAGCGCGGCAACGACAATACTGGGTCCCGCCGGTGTATCCCATTGGAGTGATCCCTCAAGACCAATCCAGACACTCGCCGCACCAATTATTGACGCCACAATCGCCATCATTTCTGGAGTGGTTGAAACTCGCCTTGCCGTCGCTGCGGGTATAATCAACAGAGCGGTTATCAACAAAACACCCACAATTTTCATTGAGATTGCAATCACTGCGGCCATTAAAACCATAAATATAAAATTGGCCACGTCTGGTTTGCAGCGCTCCGCAACAGCTATTTCATAGTTCACAGTTGCCGCAAAGAGCGGCTTCCATATGTAGGCAAGAACAACTAAGACTAGTAAGCCTCCACCCCATATGATTGAGATGTCTGTGAAGGTTATGGCCAGGATGTCACCAAAAAGAAAACCCATCAAATCGACCCTTACCCAGGTCATAAAGGATAAAACCACCAAACCCACCGCCAAAGTAGAGTGAGCAAGCAAGCCCAGCAACGCATCGGACGACAACTGAGCTCGTCTTTGCAACAATAGCAGCAAGATCGCTACAGCAACTGACACAATAAATACTGTAAATGTGATATTTAATTCCAGCAACAGAGCCATTGCCACTCCAAACAGCGCTGAGTGTGACAGTGTGTCGCCAAAATACGCCAGTCGACGCCAAATTATGAAACATCCGAGAGGCCCAGCCACAAACGCGACACCGATGCCACCAACAATTGCGCGAACAAAAAAATCATCAAGCATCGGGCTTTACATCTCCACCCGCTGAAATCTTTTCATCAGCGATATGATTGAGTCCATATTTCCCATCATTGAGCATTCGTACGGTTCTATCAGGCAAATGCTCGTGGTCATGATTATGCTGGTAAAATGCCAATTCGTTTGCGGCACGATCGCCAAATAATGTTCGGAATTCTGGCGCAGAGGCCACCGCTTGTGGAGTGCCTGAACAACAAACGTGGCCATTAAGACAGATAACGCGGTCGGTGCTTGACATGACAACGTGCAAGTCATGAGATATCAGGATGATCCCACAATTTAACTCGGTTCGAATCTTTTCGATAAGGCGGTAAAGTGCTATCTCACCATTAAAGTCCACCCCTTGAACTGGCTCATCAAGGACCATTAGCTGGGGCTCATTTATGGTGGCGCGGGCAAGTAAGACACGTTGAAACTCTCCACCTGATAAGTTTCGCACCTGCGCGTCAATCAAGTGCGCAGTCCCTGTCAACAATAATGCTGTTTCGATATCCCTCTTGGCAGCAGAATGTGTCAACGACATAAAGCGACCGACCGTTAAAGGCATTGTCCAGTCAATTACTAATTTTTGAGGAACATAGCTAACACGCATGTCCTCCTTGCGATGTGCTTCGCCCTCTGAAGCGTCAAACACACCCAACGCCAATTTTGCTGTTGTTGATTTTCCAGAACCATTTGGCCCGATTAAAGTAACAATTTCACCGGCACAAATATCCATATTTACTCCACGCACAAGCCATTTATCTGCCATGCGCACACCCGCATTATTTAATGAGACCAGAGTATCTCTCACTTCATCCATGTCAGCTCCAGTGCTGAAATTTGTCCTGCATCAGTATTGACACAATATTAAATGTTATAATATAACTAATCTTGTTCGTTATATTATAACGTTAAGTCATTTGCGTGTCAAAACATATGGAGAATCTAATGTCTATTAAAAAAACTGCCATCGTTGTTGGTTTAGCTAACTCAATTGCTTTATCGGCTGCTCATGCAGAAATTAATGTTGTGACGTCAATCAAGCCCATCCATTCTTTGGTCTCAGGCGTAATGGCAGGTGTTGGAGTTCCAGAAGTAATCATCGAAGGTGCTGGTTCGCCGCATACGTATTCACTTAAACCATCTCAAGCTACACAGCTCCAGAACGCCGACCTGGTTTTCTGGATGGGTGATGAGCTAGAAGCATTCTTAGAGGGACCGGTTGAAAATATTGCAGAGAGTGCAACGTCGATAAATCTGATGAATGCGCATGGACTCAAAAAAATTAAGTTTAGAGAAGGCGGGATGTTTGATGATCATGGGCATGATGGTCACGATGGGCACGGCGACCACGACGATCACGGTCACGGCGACCACGCCTATGAATGGGCTGGTGTATTTGACTTAAAGGCCGGTAGTTACAAATGGTCTTTTGCAAAAGTGGACGGGTATTATGCAGACCCGGCGATGAAAATGGTAATTCTAGAATCGGCAGATATTGATGCGTCTGAAGAAATGGCAGAAAAATTACTTGAGAGCTCCAAAGTTGAAAACCGGAAACACAACGATGTGATAAACGCTACTGGAATAGCCTATTCGTTGAATTTTGACGATTCAAAAAACCGTACTGTTTTTGAAGTCAAAATTAAATCGGATGGAAAATATGCTTTTTTCACCGAGCATATGCCTTTTGAGTTTGAGGCCGATGAGCACTTTTTTAAGAACAAATCGGGCGAAGACGTAGAGCCGCTTGCGCAAGTGCCGGATGGAGATCACCACGATCATGATCACGAAAATCATGTAAAGAAAGACCATAATGGCCATGGACACGATGACCATGATCATGAAAAGCATGCAATGAAGGAACATGATGACCACGGTCACGACGACCATGGGCATGACGACCATGGACATGGAGAGTTTGATCCTCACGTTTGGTTAGACCCAATTAACGCAAAGGCGATCGTTCACGCGATTGAGGAAGCGCTCGTAAATGCTGACCCAGAACATGCATCAACATATGAGGCGAACGCCCATAAGATGATGGATAAGCTCGACTCGCTCGTTGTCGAGTTGCGCGACCAACTCGAGCCAGTCCATGACAAGGGCTTTATAGTTTTCCATGATGCATATCAATACTTTGAGCAACGGTTCGATGTGGCGGCTATTGGATCAATAACCGTATCGCCAGAGGTCATGCCAGGTGCTCAACGCGTTGGTGAATTGCTTAAGAAGATCTCAGGTTTGAACGCGACTTGTGTTTTCTCCGAGCCACAATTTGAGCCAAAGCTCATAGAAACTCTTGTGGATGGAACAAAAGTCAGAACCGGTGTGCTTGACCCACTTGGTGCATCCCTGGAAAAAGGCCCAGATTTATACTTTCAGCTTTTGCGGAACATGTCGTTTTCATTGAAAAAATGCCTTTCAGGCGAAAACTAACCTATAACTTAATTAAAGGACTGTTGATTTCTTTGGAATATTGCTGAGCAAATCTAATGTCCATATCTATGTTTCTGCGACATTCTGAAGCGATATGTCAATTGAGGTAGACACACTTAATGCAAAATAGTGTTCTATAACTCTTGCTTTAATATTTATGGGTGTTTTTACATGAAACAAGTGTTGTTCTTTTTCTGTCTTTTGTTTGGTTTTTCAAACATTGTATTAGCGGACGGAATTAAATTTAAGCAACTTGAAATAGATGATGCGTGGATTAAAGAAACGCCGCCCAATCATCCCATGACAGGTGGATATCTGAAGATCGAAAACAATGGATATTCCGATGAAGTATTGATTGGCGTATCTGCAGACTTTGCAATGAAAAGTGAAATCCATGAGATGAAGATGGAAGGGGATGTGATGAAGATGCGTCCTCTTGAGAATGGTTTGGTGATACCAGCAAATGGGGAGGTTTATCTAAAACCGGGCGGTTACCATTTGATGTTCATGAAACTCAAGCAACAGATGGTTCCGATGGATGTGCATCAAGTGACATTAACATTCAAATACAGCGGCTCTGTAACCCTTCCAATGATGGTTCACAAAATGTCTCATGGCATGAAGCATAGTCATTAGGGCTAAACTTTATCTGAACTTGCGCTTGTTACTGAATTTGATACTATTAAAATGAAATATAGTTGTTTATTGATCCACTTTACAAGGGTTCCAGATATGCAACGATCAGCCTTTCTCACCGCCACCATTTTGACATTGGCGGCATCACCTGCAATGGCCCACATTGGGGTCGGAGCCGTTTCTAGCTTCACTGCGGGCTTTGGACACCCGATCGGCGGCCTTGATCATGTTCTGGCCATGGTCGCGGTTGGTGTTTTGGCGGCGCAGCTTGGCGGAAAATCTGTCTGGTTCGTCCCAGCTTCGTTCGTCGGGATGATGATCGTGGGTGGCCTACTTGGCATGATCGGCGTTCCGGTTCCCTTCGTCGAACTCGGCATTGTTGGCTCGGTTGTCGTTCTTGGAGCTGTGATCGCCGTCGGGCGCCAAATGCATATGGGGCTTGCCATGACCTTGGTGGGGCTGCTGTCTGTCTTCCATGGCCACGCCCATGGCACTGAAATGTCTATAAATGCTAGTGGGATCGATTATGGTCTCGGGTTCGCTATGGCAACCGCTTTGCTCCATGTCTTTGGCATTGGTCTGAGCATCGGTGTGCAGAAGGCGGCTGAAAAAATTGCGCCAATGGCTATTCGTGTTGGCGGTGGAGCCATCGCCGCTACGGGCGTTGCCTTATTCGTCGTCTGAAAATGAACTGGATGGAGGTCGGTCGATGCGTAATCGACCGGATCCGACAGTTTCTTTTTATAGATGCGCCTAAAGAAATGGTTGCCAAAGTTGGTTGGATGACCTTTTTAAATCACCACGCAACCTACCTGCGTCAGCAGCACTTCGTGCCGTTACCCATCTTTTCGCACCCGCTTGATTCCATAGTGATTCCAGCAGACCATTTCGGCACATATCCCAAGAATCAAAAAAATCCACTAAATCATTGATTTAAGTGGCTTTATTTGGTTGCGGGGGCAGGATTTGTTCAAGACCCTACCATTAAAAAATGGGTTTGAGGTAATAAATGGGCGTGCAACCGCCGTTAATTGCAACTGGATTATGCTGAAATATATAGTTTCACCAATTCGCTAGCTTCCGTTGAACTAATACACTTATAAGAGCATTCGAGTACAGATTTGTAATCTGAATTTGAATACAGCAAATCTGAAACGCAGTGCTTTTGCGCAAAACCAACGAAAATCATTTTTGAGCTTTCAAGCCTAAATTTAGTTACATATTCTTCTGAAACAAATTAGGTTTGCTTTTTAATTTTAAGTTCTTCGAGCATGAATTTGCTTGTACTTAGATAATGCTTCCGCAATGCCTCAATCGATTGCTCTACTTGGCGAGACAAAACAAGGTTCTTTATTAAATTGTGCTCAGACGAAACTTTTCGCTCACCCCTTGAGTGTTTTCTCGCCTCAAATCTATACCGAATGTTTTGATCGTATAATTTTTCACACAAATCTATCAGAATTGGGGACTGGCATGCAGCCAGGAGACTCATGTGAAAAGCCTTGTGCGCCTCTTCCCAATCCCGATTGAGAGCTGCATTTTCTTGGCTTTCAAAGCGGGGGACTTTACTCATCTTAAAATGAGCAAGAACGATTTTTTCTTCCCAATCATCATCACCACATTCAATTGATTTTCTAAGGGCCTCAGCCTCGAGATGACACCTGTTAAACAGTATGTCTTCAAAATTAGACTTCGACGTTGAGCTTACAAAAAAGCCTCTACGATCGAAACGTTCCACCCAACCCATACTGTTGAGCTTGTTCAACGCCTCACGAACTGGCGAACCACCACAACCATACCGCTCAGTCAGAACACGAACCCTCAATTGCACACCAGCGGGCAATTCAGCAAATAGGATATCATTTTTGATGGCTTCAAATACCTTTAAGCCAATTGAGTCATCTTCTTCCATAACAAAAATTAGCGCTTACCTTTTGTGTTCTCTGAATAGCAAGAGGGAAGACTTAATTTCAAATTTTGATATAAGCCACGTTGGAAATTACAATGCCTTACCCAGAAATCACGGGTCAATAACAGCGCTTGATTTTTGCCAAAAAACGAAACGCTTTTGCGCCCAGACTACGAACATATATATGGCGAGTCCAACTAAACTTAAGTAGATAATCAATGAAAAGACTCTAGCTGTGTGAAGGTTGGTAGAAGCGACTCTTATTAACTCGCCAAAACCCTTTCCGCCACCTAAAAATTCACCAGTAATCGCACCAGCCATCACCCCGACAGAACCTATTTTTAAGCCAGTGAAGAAATGAGGCATTCCTGTGGGCAACTTCATCTTAATAAGGGTTTGCAGCCTGCTCGCGCCCATCGTTTTAAACAGCATTCGTGAACTTTCATCAGCAGAATGCAAACCAGCTGCAGTTCCAACAACAATTGGAAAGGTGGCTATGTAAGTTGCTAAAGCAACTTTAGACTCTATCCCAAACCCCAGCCAAGCAATGAATAATGGAGCGAATGCAACCTTTGGCATTACATCAAAGGCCACCAAATACGGCATCACCGCGCGCTCACCGAACGCTGTTTCGCCAACTAAAACTCCCAGTCCAAATCCAAGCGAAACCGCTAAAATAAACGCGTAAAAAACTTCCTTTAAGGTCATCCAAAGGGCTTTTAACATGTAGCCACCCGTAATAAGGTTGTTTCCTACAAAGAAAATCTGTTCAAGTGTCTCAAGCGGCGATGGCAAAATTATGGGTGAAACGATTCCCAAAAATATGACAATTTGCCAGAGAGCAATCCCAATAACAAAAATTGCTGCCATTGCAACTGACTTTGGAACTCTATCAATCCAAGCGCCTTCTTCTTTCCAAACAGTAGATGCAATGTCTGGCGATTTTTCATGCAAACTGTTTTCCTTGTTTTTATTCACTCGAAGTCTCCCACATTTAGGTGGCTACGAATTTTATCAACCAAAAGTCCAAATTTTTTCGTCGTCATCATTTCTAATGTCCTTGGACGAGGAAGCTCTATCATGACCTTTTCGACAAAACGCCCTGGCCGAGGCGACATAATGTAAACAATATCAGACAATAGCACGGCTTCAGAAATAGAATGTGTGACTAAAAAGGCCGTAGCATTGCGTTCCATGCATATTCTCTGCAACTCCATATTCATTAGATCACGCATGATTTCGTCAAGAGCGCTGAATGGTTCGTCAAGCAAGAGAACAGATGGCTCGTCAACTAACATCCTACAAATTGCAGCCCGTTGAGCCATGCCACCAGATAGCTCGTTTGGATATACTTCGGCAAATTTTGATAACCCAGTAATTGATAACAACTCATGAGCTTTTGGGTGCGCAGCTTTTGCTGCAGCCTTCCCATCTCTAATGTCTATGGGTAGCACAATGTTTTCTACCACTGTGCGCCAAGGAAAAAGCGTCGGCTGCTGAAACATCACACCGATATCTGCTCGAGGCCCGGTGACAGCAGTTCCATCAAGCACTACGGATCCCTCAGACGGTGGTAAAAGGCCGGCCATGATTTTAAGCAATGTAGATTTTCCACAGCCACTTGCACCAATTACTGAAGAAAATGTTCCTTCCTCTAAGCTAAGATCTATCTTGTCCAAAGCATGTATTTGACGCTGAGGAAATGTTTTGCTCACCTGTGACAAGGTGTAAATCGGCCGCCTTTTCTCGGCGGCCGAGTTCTGTGTTTTGGTTCTAGCAATCACTTTGCAGCATTCCAGGTTTTAATAAACTCATTGGTATAAACACTAGTAATGTCAGCCAAAGGTGCTTTTAGTTCTCCAGCTGCCAACAAACTGTCGTGCCACTTTTGCCAATGTTCTGGGTCATTGTAACCCCAACCATTTGCCATATTGTGCGGTATCCCCTTAGCTAGAACTGTTTCTAGTAGAGCATTTGCGTACTTCTTGTCTTCACCTTCCTGTGGGTTTCCTGCAGCGAGGTGCGCTAGAACCTTGTCCCGATTTGCAGGGTCACGAGCAAATTTATTGGCTCTCGCCAGCGCTCGACCAAACCCCTCAACAGCTTTCCGGTTATTTTTAAGAAAATCACCCATTACCGCATATCCATTACCGAACAGAGTCTGAAAACGATCTGGTGTAATGTCTCTCATCGGCATTCCTCTATAAGTTAGGATGGCTCGATCTGCAGTACTTCCTACATACGCAACCACTTCATTACGCATTAAACCTGCCAAAGCGGTACCACCATCACCAACTGAGATGAATGTGTAATCCCTGGGCTCACTCATGCCAAATTCATTCAATATGGTTCGTGCAAATCCAACCTCAGCTCCATCAGCGGTGCCAACTCCAATCGGGTTACCCTTAAGATCATCAGGTTTTTGATAAGAGGCTTTTTCAGGCACTAAGATACCGAAAGAACTACGGGGCAAAGAATTGTATATGAATACAGCATTTACTCCTCGCGAATTAGCCATGATAACTGGTGCGGGCCCTGGTCGACCAAATTGTGCCTGGCCAGAGGCAAGTACCTGAAGAATTGCTGAAGAACCGTTGACTGCTTCTGCATTTATCTTCAGGCCTTCATCAGCAAAATATCCTTCTCCGATAGCAACGAATACAGGATAAGAATTGATCGCTGAGGGGCTTGGAGATACATAAGTGTATTCCTCAAGCGCCTGCACAATAGAGCTAGTCGAGACTAAAAAAGTTGCGATTAGACCAGCTAAAGTATTTCGCAGCGTTTTTATTGATAGATATTTTTTGAGCATACCTTCCTCCCTTTTCTAAACCCCGATACTGCTTTGAATATTGATACCAATCTAAACCCAGAAATTTATCAGCTGCAGCATCACTCAATTTGGGGCATATTTACCCGTTAACTGTTCAGTCAGCGGGGTTAAACCTTTATCCTGCCTCTCTTTTCTTGTTTCCCGAGACCAAGTCCGTTTCAAATCGTCTCGGATGTTGAAATGCAACTTCCCTACTCCATCGCATTCCAATTCAATCAAATCACCATCTTGAACGCTACTTAGCCCTCGATGATTAGTCCCAGTAGCTAAAATATCTCCGGGCTCTAGTGCGTGAACATGACTTACCCACTCAATACAGCGTGCGATCTTGTGCGCCATATCTGATGTGTTGAAATTTTGTTTCACAACGCCATTTACCGAGAGCTTGATCGGTATGTTGTATGGCTCGTCTATTTCATCAGCTGTAACAATCCAAGGTCCGGTAGGTGCAAAAGTCTCCCGGGATTTTCCCTGAAAAAACACATTTCTTTCAGGTGGCAAACCTCTTGCAGAGCCATCAATAAATGGCATGTAACCGAACACATAGTCCATTGCACTAGCTTGCTCAACTTTGTAGGCGCGCTTACCAATAATCACAGCTATTTCTGCCTCACATTCAAAATTACTTGCAGGCACATCAGGCAAAATCATTGTCTCACCTGGGCCAATTATGCAATTCGGCGCTTTGTGAAATGCATTGATCGGCGCTGGCTCGGGCAATGTTCCGTCTTCCATATAATTTACCGCCATACAGACTATATTTCTTGGACGAGGTATTGGTGCCCTAATTTTAACATTTTCGATACCAGGGCCTTCAGCAGTCGCTAGAAACTTCAAAATTTTATCGCGATAAGATCCAAAATTTGTGATTAATCCAACCATTAAATCTTGACGTGACAAATGTGGCAAATCAGACACCAAGTGCGTAATGTCTATAGCTTGCTGATTAGACAAAACACACAACCGAAAATCATCCGCATAAAAAAGGCGCATCAAACTCACTCCATTATTAACTAGGAACATATAATCATCGATTTTTAAAAATTAAAAGTAAAATTATCGATAATTTTTCTTTTAATAATTTTCGTTAATTTAGAGCGCAAAAAGCCACCTCAAAAATAAAGTGGCTATTTTACTGTAATAATGTGATTTTTTTTGGTTGGGGAGCGCGCAACCGCCGTTACTTGCACCTCGATTTTATAAGTCTGTAGG